>Ga0209212_1001945_pt1 | contig 31167 bp, 29 predicted proteins | sample RifGroC2_FD_183996 | JGI IMG/M metagenome (GOLD analysis project Ga0209212, IMG submission 183996) | Groundwater microbial communities from Rifle, Colorado, USA - Groundwater C2 (SPAdes) (version 2) | ecosystem: Environmental > Aquatic > Deep subsurface > Groundwater | place: Rifle, Colorado...
AAATGTACAGAGCTTGTTGAAACACATCAACTGCCGATGAGGCTTATCAGCACAAAATATACCTTTGATGAAAGGAAAATAACTTTTTATTATACAGCTCCTCATAGGGTTGATTTTAGAAATCTGCTTAAGGATTTAACACAAACTTTTAGAAAAGTTAGAATAGACTTGCGCCACATAGGAGTAAGAGATGAAACAGCAATTCTTGAAGGTATAGGGCTTTGCGGAAGACAATTTTGCTGCTGTTCTTTCCTCTCAAATTTTGAGTCTATAAATATAAAACTCGCGAAAGATCAGGGAATGCCAATTAATCCGAGCAAAATTTCCGGTGTTTGCGGAAGACTTTTATGTTGTCTTAATTATGAATACTCAAATTATATTGAAGCTGCGGCAGGTATGCCTCCTATAGGCAGCAGTGTAATGACTCCTGACGGAGTAGGAAAAGTTGCAGCGCTGCATTTCCTTAATGCAAACATCGTTGTTAAATTGGAAGACGGAAGAGTTAAGGAATTTGGCAAAAAAGAAATCGAAATGCTGGAAGAAGATGTTGGAAATATAGAATTGGATTATACTCTTAATTATCAGGACGAAGATGAGGCAGAAGTTATAGATATTGCCGAACTTGAACAAGATGATTCCAGTTATACAACTAATATCTAAATTTTAAATTATAAAAAATAAAACGGGCAATTTTTTCAAGTTGCCTGTTTTTATATTTATATAAACAAAAAATGTAAAATTTAAGAGGAGAGGAGAAACTAAAATGGCAGGAGAAATCAATTTTGGCAATTTACAACCGCTTAATCAAAGCAACGTTATACGTCCCGGACAACTTGCGGGAAATAATATTCAAAAGCTTCCAAATGGAATTTATGTAAATAAACAGCAAGACGTCGGTCAGCTTTTAGCATCAGGTTTAACTAATAATAACGGTTCTAATCAAATAAACACCGGCGTCGTAAATGTTGACGGTAATCTTTGGGATAAATAAAAATATTTTACAAAATTTTAAAAAGCCGCTTTAAAAATTTTTAAAGCGGCTTTTTAAATTATAAATACATTTATTGACGTAAATTAAAACAAAAATATTTTTTTTAATTTATCGGTAATTTACTATATAATATAGGTAAGCTAAAAACAGGATTAATTGAAATTGCAAGTTATATCAGTAGACGATCTAATAAATTATAAAGAACTTCCTTTTGATATATTTAATGAAAAAGGGAAAAAACTTTTTGGAGCAGGAGAAACTCTCACTCCTGGAAGAATTTTGCAATTAAAATATATGCCTGTTTTGTATATAAAAGAAAAAACAGAAAAAGATATTGAAGTTTTAGAAGAAGAAATAGAGTTTGTAGATACTGAAACAAAAGTTCAGAATGAATCTGAAGAAATTCAAAAAATTTATAATGCTTTTGATATCAAAAACCAGTACGAAAATGAAACTTCTGTAATACCAATTCAGATACAGAAAACCATAAAAAGCCAATATAAAGATATTCTGGATTCTTTTAACGAAGAAGGTATTAAAGATCCTTCTGTTTGTTTTGATGTAAGAGATAGAATAATGGAAGAAGTTTTGCCGGAAGTTGATAACATTCTTTATAAATCCCAATTGCAGCTGTACGGGGATTATAGCTACTCTCACGGCATAAATGTCGCTATGCTCAGTACCGTTTTAGCTGAAAAATTAAAAGTCGGACAAAATTTAATACAGGAAATAACCCTTGCTGCTATGCTTCATGATATTGGCAAAATAAGATTGCCTAAACAGGTGCTTGAAAAAACAGCCCCTTCTCCGTCAGAAGCAAAACTTATTCAGCTTCATCCCCGTCTGGGTTATAAAATAATCTTGGATGAACTCAATCTTTCTGAAAATATAGCAAAAGTTGCCTTGCAGCACCATGAAAGAGGCGACGGCTCCGGTTATCCTTATGGAATTTCAGGGAATAAAATAGATTATGAATCTCATATTGTAATGGTATGTAATATTTACGATGATTTAACTTCGGGAAAAGGTCTTGTAAAAGTAAGAAATTCTAAGGAAGCCATAAAAATTCTTCTTGAAATAGGGTCAAAATGGTTTAGAACAGATGTTCTTTATACTTTTGTACATATGACGAATTATAACGACAATTCGGTTATTTATAATTATTAAATTTTTGATAATGGTATTAAACAACGCGATTTGTCATTGCGAGCGTAGCAGGGTACCCATTTTTTTGACTAAATGTCAAAAAAGAAGGGGGGACAATCTCATAATTTTACAAAATCTTGCGATTGCTTCGTCGTTTTTCTCCTCGCAATGACAATGCAAAATTAATTAGCAATTCAAGTTAAAAAAGACTATATTTTTTGGTAATATTGTCCAAAAAATTTAGTTGTATCGACTGTATATAAATTTTAAGAAACAACTTAAACTTTATATATGACAAAATCTTAAGTTACAAATTGTAAATATTTATATAACTGTTTGAATTTGGCTTAGATATTTATTTTCAGTGAAGTTAAACCTTTAAAAAATTTTTCGTTTTATAAATCTGAAGACAAATTCAAATTAAGGACAAATCCTCTTTTAATAAAGGGAAGCGGAGGTTCTTTTGAAAGAAAATCTGCGTGAAATATATAAAAATATGAATCTGACCGAGCTGATAATCAAGTGTCAGCAGGATGATAAGCTTGCGCTTGAAGAATTGATAAAACGGCATGAAAAAATAATCTATAATACCTTATATCATCTTGATCCGAACAGGGTAGATATAGCCGATATAGCTCAGGAAGCTCTTTTCAGAATGACAAGGGCGATTAAAACACTTAAAAAACCTGTAACTTTCAAGTTCTGGTTAAATCAAATTATAACAAATCTTTTTTACGACGAGCTTAGAAGAAAAACAAGAAGGCTTGCTACAATATCAATGGATACGCCTTATATGGACGGAGGCGAAGATGAAGCAAGTCCTTCGAGAGATATAGCCGATACCGGAAAAATGCCTGAAGAAAGAACCTTAAATAAGGAACTTGATGAGGTAATCAGGGAATCTATAAATGATTTGCCGGAGCAGTTTAGAACGGTAATTGTCTTGAGAGAGTTGCAGGGGTTAAGTTATGAGGAAATAGCCGAACTTACAAAAACTAATATCGGCACGGTAAAATCAAGACTCGCAAGAGCGAGAGCAAAGCTTCAGGAACAGATTAAACCTTATCTTGAACATGAACCCAACAACCGGAAGGATTGATGACTTAAAAAGGTGCCGGCAGGCACCATGAAAGAGGTGATTAATGGCGGATGATATTTCAAAACTCGATGATTGCACTGAAATTTCGGAAGATTTATCGGCTTTTATTGATGGAGAACTTTCAAAAGAACAGCTTGCAAAGATTTATGAACATTTGATTGAGTGTAGGTGTTGTCGACAAGCGTATGAGGAGATGAAAATAACGCAGAAAGCCATTAAAAATTATTTTAAACGTTCGACCGAAGAATTTGAAATACCTGAAAAACCTTTAAAGATAGGCTTGAAGGATAATATTATAAGTAAAATTATATTTATTCAAAAAGAAAAGAAAATTATTTATTCGGCAGTCGCATTGAGTTTTTTAGCAATAGCATCGTATTTTTCCATAAGTTTTATTAATTTAAATTCCCCAGAAAAAGAAGTTTTACATGAAGTTAAATTTACAAAAGAAAATCCTGTTTTAACGCCTTTACCGCCAGCATCCAAAGAATTAAAAGATAAAAAGATTAAGAAAAAACCTTCTGCCAATGCCAGCTTTGTAAAACATTAATTTTAGTAAAAACTGTTAAGATTTTGTCAAACTTTTGCCATTTTAAAATAAAAAATATACGATTTGTTAAGGTATGTTAATTTCGAGATTTATATACATCGGAAGGTTAATTTCTGCTTAATCCTCGGAATGATGATAACATTCCTCAAAATAACTAACATGAAAAGATATAAGCAAATCGGGGAAGAGTCGAAAAAGTGGGTATTTGTAAATCAAAAAAAATCTTAACCGTTATTTTTATGACACTGGGAATGGTGCTTTTAGGCGCGCTTACTGCCAAAGCCCAAGTGGCTGTTCCAAATATTGATATAAGCTTTAAAAATGCAAGTTCGCCTCAGGAATTTAGTAAAGGCTTGCAAATTCTAATATGGCTTACGATATTAACGCTTGCTCCAAGTATTTTTATTATGACTACAGCGTTTACCAGAATTGTCATAGTTCTTTCTTTAACAAGACAGGCTATAGGTACGGCTCAGCTTCCTCCTAACCAAGTTATAATCGGTTTGGCGATGATGCTTACATTTTTTGTAATGTCTCCAACCATTGGAGAAATAAACCAAAAAGCTTTTCAGCCTTACATGGATGGTAAAATAACTCAGGAAGCAGCCCTTAAGAGAGGTGTTGAACCGCTAAGACAGTTTATGTTCCGGCAGACAAGCGAAAGTGATCTTGCTCTTTTTGTTAAGTTGAGCAAAATTGATAAGCCAGGTTCCATTAATGATATTCCTACTTTTGTTTTAATGCCTGCTTTTGTAATAAGTGAGCTGAAAACAGCATTTGAAATCGGCTTTATGATTTTTATTCCGTTTTTGGTGATAGATATAGTAATTTCTAGTGTGCTTGTGGCAATGGGTATGATGTTTTTGCCGCCTGTAATGATATCACTGCCGTTTAAAATAATACTTTTTGTGCTTGTAGACGGATGGAATCTAATAGCCAAGTCCCTTGTAATGGGATTTTCATAATAAATATTCTGAACTTTCGTAATGACAAACCACTAATAATTGAGGAAAAACAAAATTGTCCCAAATTGAATTTATAACGATATTACAAAATGCATTGATTTTGATTTTACAGCTGGCAGGTCCTATTTTGCTTGTAGGTATGATAGTGGGGCTTGTTATCGGTATTTTTCAGTCTGTTACTCAAATTCAGGAAGCGACTTTAACTTTCGTTCCAAAAATTTTGGCAACTATCTTAACTATTATTTTTCTTGCTCCATGGATGGTTGAGATCTATCTGACTTCTGTAAATGACTTGTTTTCAAATCTTTTAACGTATATTAGGTAAAAATATGGGTAGTGGTGGTAGATTATGACACACGATTTTTCCATATTTTTTTCAACAGAAAGTATTATTATATTTATTCTGGTTTTTTCCAGATTGACCGGAATGTTAACAACTGCTCCATTAATTTCAACATTTTCAATGCCGATGCAGTTAAAAGTAGGACTTGGTGCTTTGTGCGCGTTTATTTTATATCCTTTTGTTCTTCAGGCGACACCAAATTTTGTCGCGCCTAAAGATTTAATTTCGCTGTCAATTTTGTTATGCAAAGAAACAGCAGTGGGTGTGCTGATTGGTTTTTCAATGTCCCTTATCTTTACTGCGGTTGAAATTGGCGGACAAATTTTGAGTATTCAAATGGGGCTTGCAATTGCTAATGCTCTTGATCCCGTAACAAAACAGCACACACCCATTGTCGGACAGTTTTATTTATTTATAGCAAGTATTGTCTTTCTTTCATTAAATGGTCCTCATTGGCTGTTTACAACAGTATGTGACAGTTATAATTCAATTCCTGTGGGTATTGATTTTAGTTTTTCGGGTCACATAACCGAGCAGCTGCTTTATTTTGCAGGGCAGCTTTTTTTAATTGCTTTTAGTATAATAATTCCGATTTTTTCGGTATTGTTTATTAAAACTATGTTAATGGGTATAATTGCTAAAATCATGCCGCAAATGAATGTATTTATGGTTTTAATGCCTGCTCAAATATATGTAGGTCTTGTGCTTATGTTACTATTAATGCCATCTACAGCAATTTATTTATCAAAACTTTTTAATGAACTGCTTATAAATATAAATGGGATTTTTGTTTAATTTTAGAATGCCATAAAAAAAGGAAAATAAATGTCAGACGACCGTACAGAAAAGGCGACGCCTAAGCGAAGGTCAGAATCAAGAAAAGAAGGTCAAATATCTAAAAGTCAGGATTTGAATATGGCTGTTACTCTGGCGATTAGTTTTTGGGTTATCGTTATTTTTATGAACTTTATTAGCGATAAACTTAGGGATATCACTGTAAGTACGCTTTCTAATCTTTCTCCTCATCTTGTTAATAAAGAAAATATCCTTGGTTATCTGACGAAATATGTGTGGTCTGCAACAAATATTCTTATGCCGATTATGATTTTTATAATGATTGCAGGCGTTGCAATAAATTATATACAAGTTGGACCTTTGTTTACAACAAAAACCGTTACTCCTGATTTTTCAAAATTAAGTCCTGAAAAAATACTTAAAGGGTTTCAAAGATTTTTTCAGTTAAAAAGTTTTGTTGAATTGATTAAATCCATTATAAAAGCTTCTATCGTTGCAGGTATAGGCTATTCGGTTATTCATAAAAGAATGGAAGAACTTGTCGGACTTCTGGGCTCTGATATTATGACAGCCGTGAACGTTATAGGCAGTATTATGTTCGAAATGTGCTTTCAGATTTGTATAATACTTTTTATACTCGGCTTAATAGATAAAAAATATCAGGATTATGAATATGAAAAATCTATTAAAATGACTAAGCAGGAAGTTAAGGATGAACGGAAGAATCAAGAAGGTGATCCTCACATTAAATCCAAGATTAGAGGCATTCAAATGCGTTTTGCTATGCAAAGAATGATGGGTTCTGTTCCTACTGCGGATGTTATTGTTACAAATCCGACTCATTATGCGATTGCCTTAAGATATGACACTTCAAAAGCCCCTGCTCCTCAAGTTATCGCAAAAGGTGTTGATTTTGTTGCTTTTAAAATAAGAGAAATTGCCGAAAACAATAAAATTCCTATTGTTGAAAATAAACCTCTTGCCCGAACATTGTATAAAATTGTACCATTAGACGGAATGGTTCCGGCAGAATTATATGTTGCAGTTGCAGAAGTGTTAGCATATGTATATAAGACAAACAATAGCAAGAAATATTGAGATTTTTTGAATGGCATTGTCCTCTTATATGTTGACAAAAAGATTGTACTGATATATAATGACAATGTAAGGATGAGGTATAATGACCAGTTCAGATAAAATAATTAAAAAATTAAAAAATTCAAAAATAGTAATAAGGGGCATAAATTTGAGGATTGTGAAAAAATTTTAAAATTTCTCGAATATGAAATGAAAATAGGAAAAGGAAGCCACTTTAAATTTCTTAAAAAAGACAGACCCGTAATAATGATAGCAAGACATAATCCTGTAAGCCCTAACGCAATAAATGATGTAATTGAAGTATGGGAGAAAGAAAATGAATAAAAAAGATAAAGATAAAAATTATTATTTAAATTTAAACTGGGAATTTGAATTTGAAAAAGCTCCTGAAGGTGGTTTTTATGCAAGAGTTAAAGAATTGCCCTGTCATTCTTACGGAATATCCCTTGAAGAAGCTGCAAAAAATATTAAAGAAGCTTTTGAAGATTATATTGAAACAAGCATTGAAGAGAATTTGCCTATTAATGAACCTTTTTCGGATGAAAATATTTCCGGTAAATTAAATATAAGGACAAAAAAATCAATACATCTTAAGCTTTTAAAAAAGGCTAAAGAAGAAAATGTGTCAGTATCACATTTGATTAATGATGCTATTACAAAAATGTATGGTTAAGCTTTCACAATACAAAAACCCCGACTCTTTTTTGTAAAGTTTTAAGAGGATGCCAAAAAGTCCTGTAATATAGTAGAATTAGTAATATCAAAATATCAAATCGGGAGAAAAAATTAACAGAGTATGGGGAAGTTCAAATTAAGTGATTTATCTAAAAATAATGACATTATACTTGCAATAGTTCTTGTCGTTATTATTGGAATGATGATTGTTCCCCTGCCTCCATTATTAATAGACGTGCTAATTACCGTTAATATTTCTCTTGCCGTAATTATACTTCTTGTTTGCTTATTTACCACAGAACCTCTTCAATATTCTTCATTCCCGACAGTATTGCTTATGGCAACGCTTTTCAGGCTGGGACTTAACGTTAGCGCCACACGATTAATTCTGCTTCATGGAGATGCGGGAGAAGTAATCACTGCTTTTGGCGAATTTGTTGTCGGCGGTAATTATGTTGTTGGTGTTGTAATATTTGTAATTCTTGTAGTAATTAACTTTATGGTTATTACAAACGGCGCGGGAAGGGTTGCAGAGGTTGCAGCCAGATTTACATTAGACGCAATGCCCGGCAAACAGCTTAGTATAGATGCTGATTTGAATTCGGGAATGCTTTCCGAGGAAGAAGCAAAATTAAAAAGAAAAAATTTACAGAAAGAAGCTGATTTTTACGGAACCATGGATGGTGCCAGCAAATTCGTAAAAGGAGATGCTACAGCAGGTATTTTTATTACGGTTGTAAATATTGTCGGCGGCTTTATTATTGGTATTGTTCAGAATAATATGTCATTTGCCCAATCAGCCGCAACTTATACAATATTAACAGTAGGGGATGGTCTTGTATCACAGCTTCCCGCACTAATAATTTCTACCGCAGCAGGTTTAATTGTAACCAGAGCCGGAGGAAATGAAACAGGTTTAAGCAAAGATATTGAAGATGAAATGTTTGGCAATCCAAAAGTTCTTGGAGTTGTTGCCGGACTTTTAATCGTATTGGGACTTGTCCCCGGACTCCCTAAAGGTCCTTTCTTTGCTATTGCTCTTGTTATAGGGGTTTTAGCGTTTGCAAAAATAAAAGATATTAATAAAGTAAAGGAAGATGAAACAAAAGCAAAAGAATTAGAAGTGTTACAAACCAAGAAAACAAAGAAAAAAGCTTCTAAAGAAAGTGTAATGGAATTATTAAACATTGAACCCATAGAAATAGAAATAGGCTATAGGCTTGTTCCTCTTCTTGATATAGAGCAGGGAGGGGATTTGCTTGAAAGGATAGCCCAAATAAGAAGGCAAACTGCGCTTGATTTAGGGATTGTATTGCCTTCAATAAGAGTTAGGGACAATTTACAACTGCCTGCAAATAATTACCAGATAAAATTAAGAGGAATTCCGATAGAAACAGGAGAAGTATACTCGGACAGACATCTTGCCATGAATGCCGGAGCAGGAGATGACGACCCTAATTTAAAAGGAATAAGTGCTGTTGAGCCTGCTTTTGGTTTGCCTGCATTATGGATTGCGGAAAAAGACAAAGAATATGCCGAATCCGAAGGATATACTGTCGTAAGTGCTTCCGCTGTAATCTCAACTCATCTTACAGAAGTTATAAAGAAAAATTCTTCAGAAATTTTGACTAGACCTGATGTTCAAACACTTGTTGAAAATCTTAAAAAACAATCAGAATCTTTTGTTGACGATGTGTTTAAAGACAATAATATTACTACGGCTGATGTTCATATGGTTTTACAAAATTTATTGCGGGAAAAAGTTCCTGTAAGAGATTTGCAAACAATTCTTGAAACTTTAAGCACTTATCACAGGATAAACAGAAATTCAGATTTTCTCACTGAACAGTGCCGTCTTGCTCTTTCAAGAAGCATCTGTAAACAAAACTTAAGTGATTCAGGAGAATTGCTTGCCGTAACAATATCTCCTGATATAGAAAATGTAATTGCGGGCGGAATAAGCAATGATGGACAAAGTTTAAGTCTTGACCCCAATTTTACAAGAAAACTAATAAGCAGTCTTAATGCCGAAATCGAAACAGCTCTTAAAGCCACGGGAAATCAGCCGGTAATTTTATGCAGTTCTCCTATACGTATGGCTTTTAGGAAATTAATAGAAAGAACTTTCCCTCAAATTAATGTTATGTCTTATAACGAAGTACCCGGAAATGTGAATGCGCGTTCCGTCGGGATGGTGAAAGTCTAGAATTTTCCTAAAAATAAACAACTTTTATAAAATACGTAACTACATGTAACGATATTTAAAAAATATATAATTTGTATATATTTTTTGTTTTTATATAAACATAGAGATGTGTATAAATATATTTTTTTATAGCAGTAGTCATTTACAGTAGTCATTTTTATTAGCAGTTTTAAAAATTAGAGATAGGAGATTTTTATGATTCAAGGTATTCAAGGACCTCAGAAATTTCTTGGCGTTAATCCGGCTCAAGCTCAACCAAAACCTCAAGTGCAGCCTCATAAGGAAAAAGAACCCGATATAGGAGCGCTTTTAGGTGGAAAAAAACCTGATGGAATAAAAACTGTTCAAAATAGTATTCAGAACAGGCTTGGAAATATTGAAAAAATAGGTGCAGAAAACAAAAAACCGCTTGATATAAAAGCATAAAAAAATAAGACGTTTTAAAATACACATCTTTATAAATTTAAAAAGTGTTGCAGTTTTAATAATTGCAGCACTTTTTGTTTAGGTTTTTGCAAATAAAAATAGACCGGATGTAGGGCTAATCCGGTCTATAGTTAAAACAGACGGTTAAGTGAGAATGAATAAAGCACATTATTATAAAACCAGAAGGAAACACTGTGTGAAACTGCCCGATTGGATAAATTTGTGTTTAGTATTATGACGGCTAGTGTCAAAACGTCGAAAACGGTCAGTTTTCGACGTTTTTCACTTTTGTTAGGTCGCCCCCTGCAAACTCTCAAAATTAAAAATTTTGGAATTCTGCAGCGGTCTCATTTTATATTTCAATATTTTTCAAGTCAGAATCTGTTTTAAACATTTCATAAACGGCAAGAACGCTTTTATCCTTGTCTTTCGTCTCAAACATTATGTAAAAATCAAGATGCATATATTTCAGGAAAAATTCTTTAAATTCCTGTAAATTTATGGATTCGGCGTGGCTTCCCGCTCTTGCGTCTTTTTTCTGCGTTGAGTAGTGAATATCAGAAATTCCTGATTTTTCGTCCCACGTTGAAAAAAAGATTTTCATTATAAGTTCAACATCTTTGTCTGAGGGTTTTTGTGTGTTTAAAACCTCATGATGCAGGTTGTCAAAAACCAGTGGAATTTCTACTTCTTTATTTATCTGAATTAAATCCCATACATTATAGCTTTTGTCGTCGTTTTCAAGGGTAAGCCTTGATTTAAAGTCTTCGGGAAGTTCTTTATAGACTTTAATGAATCTTTTTATGGCTTCCGGTTTATCTCCGTATACTCCGCCGGCATGAAAAACGATTTTGTGCGTAGAATCAAGTTCCAGCGAGTCTAAAAATCTTACATGCCATTCAAGTTCTTTAATTGAGCTTTTTACAACTTCTTCTCGCGGTGAATTTATATTTACCACCTGACTCGGGTGCATGGCGACTTTGAAATTATTTTTTTTGATAAAACTTCCTATATCTTGCAATTCGTCTTTAAAATCTTCCCACCACTTAATTTTATTGACTTCGTGGGATGCAAATGGGACAACATCAGAGCTTATCCTGAAATGATAAATCTCATTTTGCCTATTCCATTCAAGAACCTGTCTTAATCCGTCAAGATTGGTATTTATAAGTTCCCTGAGTTTTGAATCAGAGGCGTTTGCAAGCCGGCATGTCCTGTTTAAAGGGATTCCCGTTGTTAAATTTATGCAAGCGTAGCCGATTCTGTGTTTCATTTTTTCACCTCTCAATTTAATTTAGCATTATTTTAGAGAGGTTTTATCCGTCTTTTGCATATCTTAAAAACTCTTTAAGATATAATGAACTTAACCACTACTAAACGGAGAAATTTAATGAAAACCCATTTTGACTGTATTACTTGTATGATTAACGGACTTATAAGCCTTTTCAAGCAAGGTTTAATCGAGGAAAAATATCATGAAACCGTTATAAAAGAAGTCCTGACATATTATGCAAATATTGATTACAGTGAAAGTCCGCTGCTTACTAATAGAAATTTGCATCGGGTAATCAGAAAAATCGCAAATAATCCCGATCCTTACAAGAAATTAAAGGATAATATGAATAAAGAAGCTGTTAAGTACTGTGAAAAGTATAGAGATTTAGTCCTTGAAAGCGACAATCCTTTAGATAAAGCTTTAAGGCTTGCTGTTGCCGGAAATATCATTGATTTTGGTCCGGGGCATTCGATAGAGATAGAAAAAACCATTGAAAAAATCCTTAACAAAGATTTTGCGGTTGATGATTCTCTGGAATTGTTTAATGACATAAAAAAAGCCAAAAATATTCTGTATCTTGGCGATAACACAGGGGAAATTGTATTTGACAAACTCTTTCTGGAAGTCATAGGAAGGTCTGACATAACTTTTGTTGTAAGAAATTCGCCGATACTTAACGATGCCACTATGGAAGATGTTAAATTATTCGGGATAGACAAGCTTGTAAAAGTTATGACAAATGGAGATAACGCGCCAGGAACACTTCTAGAGCATACTTCGCCTGAATTCAAGGAAATTTTTGACAAAGCCGATCTTATAATTTCTAAAGGGCAGGGGAATTTTGAGGGATTGAGCGAATTTAAAGGCAAAAATATTTATTTCCTTCTCATGATTAAGTGTCATATTGTTGCTGAAGATTTAGGGCTTAAGAAAGGCGATTACATAGTTAAATCCGCCCTTAAGAGCAAGGATTTTGCAGTTAAATAAAAATGGAGTCCTCCTCTGTGATTTTAGTTTGGTTTTGTTTTTTTTGACGTAAAAAGAAGAGGCTGTTGTTCAGCCTCTTCTTTTTAACCAGCTATTTTTTTGTCAGTTTCATTAATTTTATTAATAATAAACTCAATTTGTTTTTTCCAGGATTGAAGAATTTCTTTTAATTCGGACTTAAACTCGTAAGCTCCTGCCCATGGTGTGTAGTAATGCATAGCTTTCTCCTTTGTTTTACGGGAGTGTTAAAAAAGTGAAACAATCAGTTTTACTTTTTTTAAAACTCATTCTAGTTCCTTAACACATACCTTTCTTTTTCTGATATGTATTTAATCGTCCATAAAACACAAAAACTTTAGGTTTAAGAAAGCAGAATTAATATATCTTAACAAAATAAACTAGTATAGTTATTTTTTTAAACTCAAATTAAAAAGTCATCTTGTTAAACCCATATTTTTACAAGCTTCATCAAGTGTTTTTCCAAAATCTCCCAGTTTTCCTAAATTATCTAAAACATAAAGAGCCCGCGTTTTACAATGCCTGGACAATGCAGGAATTCCCACACTCTCATGGTCTAGAATCATATTATTTACAAAAAATGCACACGGTTTTCTTACAACTTGACCCGGATTTTGTTTTTCAAATTCATCAAGCTGTGAAGCTATTTTAAATACTATTTTTGCCGAATGATCATCTTTATTTCTAACGGCATAGCTTGTTACTCTTACAAGCCTTTCCATAAAGTCACCTACTTGAGATTTATGTAATCCCGTAAAACCAACTTTTGGTGAAAAAGATACTGAATTTGACATATTTTATCTCCTTTTTTTAAAATTTATATTTAAATCAATGCTCATAAAAACCACGTGAATAAAAAAAATTGCTACCACCTTCCCTTCTGTAACAATTCGTTACAATAAAAAACAAGTTTTTGTAGAGAAAATCTTTTTGTTAAATGAGTTTTTATCTTATAATTTGTTCAAATCCACAAATTTAAATGGTTACTTATATAAAAAATAAGAAAAGAGGGCTGCGCTCAATGGCAATGGAGACACTGGAACAAAACACAATTGAGTTGGAAAAACAAACAGACGGGAAAAAACTTTATTCAAATGCGCAATTATTAAACTTTTGTCTAGGATTTTTCGGACTACAATTTGCATGGCAGATGAGAATTATCCTTTCAGGACCTGTTACAGAAGGTCTTGGAGCTTCTCCGTTTATTTTCGGCTTGATTTGGCTGGCAGGACCTTTTACAGGTATGATTGTACAGCCGATTATCGGTGCAATGAGTGATAACCTCAATACAAAATTCGGAAAAAGAAGACCTTTTCTTTTAATTGGAGCTCTTTTAGCGAGTTTAGCATTATGGGCATTTCCAAATTCCGCAAACATAGTAAATTTCTTTGGTTCTTCATTAGGTCAAAATTTACCTGTTTGGTCTGCTTTATTGTTTGCTGCGATTACAATTTGGGTTATTGACGGAAGCGTTAACGCTGCTCAAGGTCCTTACCGGGCAATGATTCCTGATAATATGCCACAAGAACAGCACGCCATTGCTAATTCTTTCTTAAGTTTTGCAATCGGACTCGGCTCTGTTGTCGCAGCGGGAACAGCTCCGTTATTAAAATGGGCGTTTGATTATCAAATGAGCATACCCGCGCAGTTTATAATGGCTTCCCTAGCCTTTACTCTGGCAACAATATGGACTTGCAGCACAACAAAAGAGCTTGTTTCTAAGCCAGCACAAGTAGAAAATCCTGAAACAGCGGAAAATAACAGCGGCTTCTGGAATGCTTTAGTCGGATTCTTTAAATTATCTCCCGATGTTTCAAAAATCTGTATAATGCAGTTATTCACCTGGGTTGGAGTAATGAGTATGTTTATTTTCTTTACACAATTCGCGATTCATAACGTCTTTGCAGTGCCTGATCTTACAAACGCAACAGAAGCAATAAAAAAATCCTTTGAAAATGCGGTAAATCAAGGAACAAACTTTGCATCAATAAGTTTTGCAATATTTAACCTTATTTGCTTTGTTGTTTCGCTTCCAATAGGAATCTTATCCTCAAAATTAGGCAACAAAAATGTTCACGCTTTCTCACTTTTAGTTATGGGATTAGCGTTTTTAGCCATGACATTCACTACAAACGTAAAAATAGTCGGACTTTGTATGGCTGTAGCAGGTATTGGCTGGGCTTCAATTCTTGCTCTTCCTTTTGCTATGGTTAGCAAGTACATCAAAAAAGGTACAGAAGGTTCTGTAATGGGTATATTTAATATATTCATTGCCGGTCCTCAAGTTTTAGTATGCACTTTGCTGGCATGGTTTATCAGCCAGTGTCCTACTCTTACAAAAGACAACTATCATTGGGAATACGCTTTTATAATCGGCGCTGTTTCGCTTTTTGCAGCGGCTGTTTTTTCAATGATGATTAACGAAAAAGCTACCGTCACAGAAAACGCTTAGTTAAAGTAGAATAAATGTTATCTGGATAGACCCTGAATCACCAGGTAGGGGCATAAAACTACGGCTCTCTGGTTCGCCTTGTTTTGCAGCCAGTTCAGGGTGACAAAGTACTATTGACAGATCCTTCAGCTTCGTCTCAGGATGACAATTCTGTCAAGAACTTACTTTTTATAATTTCTGCGCCGAAGTATTTTTGTAAAACCTTTGGAACTAAAACAGAGCCATCTTTCTGCTGGAAGTTTTCCAGGATTGCGGCGAAAGTTCTGCCGACGGCAAGTCCTGAACCGTTTATTGTATGTACAAATTCAGGTTTTCCCGACAGTTTTGAGCGATATCTGATAGCGGCTCTTCTTGCCTGATAATCTCCGAAGTTGCTGCAACTGGAAATTTCCCTATAACTTCCTGACGAAGGAAGCCATACTTCAAGGTCATAACATTTTTGAGCGCTGAATCCTATATCACCTGTGCAAAGTTCTATTCTTCTATACGGAAGTTCTAGCAATTCAAGCATTCTTTCGGCGTTGCGGGTGAGTTTTTCATGTTCTTCCGGTGAAGCCTCAGGAGTGCAGAGTTTAACGAGTTCAACTTTATTAAACTGATGTTGTCTGATTAAACCTCTTGTGTCTTTGCCTGCCGAGCCTGCTTCTCTTCTGAAACAAGGAGTATACGCTGTCATATAAAGTGGAAGACTTTCTTCCGGCAGGATTTCATTTGAGTAAATATTAGTTACAGGCACTTCTGCCGTTGGAATCAGGTATAAATCTTCCTCTTCACACTTATACATGTCCAGTTTGAACTTTGGAAGTTGCCCTGTCCCTGTCATAGAAGCGGAATTTACAAGGTAAGGCGGTAATATTTCTGTATATCCATGATCTGTAGTGTGAACATCCAGGAAAAAGTTTATTATAGCTCTTTCCAGTCTTGCGCCTTTGCCTTTGTATATTGTAAATCTTGACTCGGAAATTTTGACTCCTCTTTCAAAATCCAGTATATCAAGTTCAAGTCCTAGATCCCAATGGGCTTTTGGTTCAAAAGATTTTTGAGGAACTTCGCCAACTGTTTTTATAACAGGGTTTGCGGAATCATCATGTCCTACAGGCGTGGTTTCATCGGGAGTATTCGGGATATTCAGGAGAAGACTTTTTTGTTTTTCGTTAAATTCAAGTTCTTTTTCTTCGAGTTCTTTTATTTCTTCGCCGAGTTTTCTAACATTTTCCTGTATTTCGGTTGTGTCTTTGCCTTCTTTTTTAAGCTGCCCAACCTGTTGGGAAATATTTTTTCTCTCTGCCCTTAAATTATCAGCTTTTCCCTGAACTTCTCTTCTTTGTTTGTCAATTTCAATAACTTCATCAATTGATAGTTCTGAATTTCGCCTTTTTAAAAGCTCATTAACCTTATCGGGATTCTCTCTAATGATTTTTATGTCCAGCATTTTTCATTCTCTCTAATTTACTGCTATACCTTTTTAAATAAATATTCGTTAAATCATTTTTTACACCCACCCCCAACCCCCTCCCTCAAGAATGAGTTCTGCCCTACATCGCCGCCGCCTTTGCGTCGCCGCTTTGGGCTTACACTCCCGCTTCGCACGGGAGGGGGCTAGAGTTAGTTTTTTGGCTCGCTACGGTCGCTTCGCTCCCTGCTCGCCCTTTTTATTTTTCTCATTTTTCAGTTTCTTTTTGAAATTGACATAAATCTGAGATAATTATATTATGAAATCGCTTAGGCTGATATCCTTCACAAGTTATATTTTTCTGGTAAGTTCTAATAATGAAATAACTTCCTCATCCGTAACCTGCGCAAAGTCATCATAATACTGACCTACAGCAAAAAAATCAGGTGGTTCACTAAGGCATATAAATTCATCAACCTCCTCGCGAAACTTTTCTGCGGTATCAATAGGGCTTACCGGAACAGCGAGGATGATTTTTTCAGGGGTCATCTGTTTTATCGATAAAACAGCAACGCCGGCGGTAACTCCCGTTGCAAGTCCGTCATCCACTATAATTACGGTTTTCCCGCTTAAATCAAGCGGCGGCAAATCACCACGGTAAAGTTTTATTCGCCGATGCATTTCTTTTGTTTCACGCCGGATAATTTCTTCCATTTCATCTTTGGAAATACCGAGAAACCTGATTGCGTCAAGGTTAAGTATGCGGACATCATTCGGAGCAATAGCCCCTATCGCTAATTCGAGTTGGAAAGGCGCGCCCAGTTTTCGGGTAATCATAACATCAAGCGGCGCATGGAGCATTTTTGCCGCTTCATAGCCGGTAACAACACCGCCTCTTGGCAGCGCAATTATAATCGGATTTTCATCTTTAAATTTCATTAATTTCTCGGCAAGTTGTCGTCCCGCATCCTGTCTGTTTTTATAGATCATTATTAAATCTCCATTTGTTAAGTATGGCAATAAAAATAAAATTTATTAACCCGCCAAATGGAGAAAAATCAAGACTACACTTCTGCTTTGGTGCGTCGTCTTGCTTCAAGAATCACCATGAGTATAGAAATATCGGCGGGATTTACTCCGCCTATTCTTGAGGCTTGGGCAAGTGTTACAGGGCGGATTTTTGACAATCTTTCCATTGATTCCTTGGAAAGCTGGATAATCTCCTGATAATTTATATCTTCAGGGATTTTTATTTTTTCAAGTTTGTCAGCCTGCTCTATCTGGGAATTTTGCCGTTCTATATAGCCTGAATACTTAATATTTACCTCGGTGTTTTCGTAAATTTCTTTTGAAAGCTCTAATTCCTGAGCTGTCGGGTCGATTTTTTTAATCGCTTCATAGTTTAAATTCGGTCGTTTAATTAACTCCGCTAAAGTATAGCTGAGTTTCATTTCTTCGCCGTATTCGGCAAGGATTTTATTTATTTCTTCGTTAGGTTTAATTCTTTTATTTTCAAGCCTGTGGGTTTCTTCCTGAATGGATTTTTGTTTTTCCTGAAAACGCTGCCATCTCGCGTCTTTTATAAGCCCTATTTCTCTTCCGAGAGGAGTAAGTCTTTCATCTGCGTTATCCTGTCTTAATATAAGTCTGTATTCAGACCTTGAGGTAAGCATTCTGTAAGGCTCATCCATTTCTTTAGTTACAAGATCGTCTATAAGAGTTCCCGTATAAGAACTGCTTCTGGAAAGAGTAATTAATTCTTTGTTATCGCAATATCTCGTTGCGTTAATTCCTGCAATAAGTCCCTGCGCTGCCGCTTCTTCATAACCGCTTGTCCCGTTAATCTGCCCCGCGCAAAATAAGCCTTCAATTTTTTTTGTCATAAGCGAGTGCGTAAGCTGAGTAGCAGGAACATAATCATATTCGACAGCATAAGCGGGTTTGAGTACGAAAACATTTTCCAGTCCCGGTAAAGACCTTAGCATTTTGTACTGAACATCGGCAGGAAGGCTTGTAGAAAATCCTTGAACATAGGTTTCGTAGGTGTTTTTACCTTCCGGCTCTATAAATATATGATGAGAATCGTTATGAGCAAATCTTACAACTTTGTCTTCTATAGACGGGCAGTAGCGAGGACCTTTCCCTCCGATAAGTCCGGCATATAAAGGTGATTTATCGAGGTTTGCAAGTATTATCTCGTGAGTTTGTTTTGTGGTTCTTGTTAAGTAACATGGGATTTGTTCTCTTACTGGTCTATTAGGCTCAAAAGAGAAGAAATTAAGCTGTTCATCGCCCGGTTGAATTATCAGTTTTGAATAATCAATGGTTCGAGCGTCAACCCTTGCAGGAGTGCCTGTTTTTAGTTTTTTTACAGAGAAGCCGAGTTTAATCAGAGCGTCTGAAAGACCGATAGCAGGCATTTCCCCTAATCTTCCCGCGGGGAAAGACTGCAAACCTATAAAAATTTTGCCGTTAAGCGATGTCCCTGTGGTTAAAATTACTGCTTTTGCTCTATACTGCAAGCCTAATTCGTCTACAACCCCGCAAATTCTGTCATCATGAACCATTAAATCCGACACTGTGCATTGTTTAATATACAAATTTTCCTGATTTTCGAGCAATTCCCTAACGAATTTCATGTATTCTTTTTTGTCGGACTGCGCTCTTAAAGCTCTAACTGCGGGTCCTTTGCTCAAGTTAAGCATTTTCATCTGCAAATACGTAGCATCTGCGGCAATTCCCATGATTCCGCCGAGAGCGTCTATTTCCCGAACAAGACATGACTTTGCAGGTCCTCCTATTGCGGGGTTGCAGGGCATTGTTGCTATGTTTTCTATATTTAAGCTTGTTAGCAGAGTTTTCGCGCCAAGCCTTGAAGCCGCAACTGCCGCTTCGCATCCGGCATGACCCCCGCCGACCACTATTACGTCATATTCAAAGGTTGTGTTCATTCTTATACTTCCAGAAGTTTCTTTTCATCAAATTCAATTCCAGCCGCTTTTAATTCTTTTGCTAATTTATTATGCCATCCGCAATGCTTGTCCATAGCAATATAAGTAATTCCATGATAATCGGAAGGCAATTCAAAACCCTCTTTACACAAGCCACAAACGTATTTTCTTTCTAATTTTCCCATAAAATATCCCAATTCAAAAATTACATTTTGTCTTGCTCTATTTTCCAATTTTTCTTCGCCTTTTAACCTGCCTTCATCGTCAGGAGTAAGCAAAACAATCGCAAAGCCAACATCAGAGTGGGCTTCTATTTTTTCTATAATCGTTTTGCCTTCATTAGCTTGTTTATGTAATATTATTGGCTCTAAACCTAAAGTCGTTATAAAACTTTCAACAGATAATTTTGCCACATCATCTCTGCCATGAACAATGAAAATTTTGTTGGAGTTTTGTTTTTTATTCTTTATTATTACTTTTTCTTCTATATTAAAATCTAATTTGATTGTATCATCGCTTATGTTTTCTTTTAATGACTTTAATATGCTAATATACCATTCTGTGCATTCAAAACTGGTATAATGGGTCATTTTTTTTAAAAATTCATTATATGAAATAGTAAAGGATTTATTAGAAGACAAAAATAAATTTATATCTTGTTTCCATTGATTAAATAATTTTGAATCGACACTATACCCTGAAGCAGTAAAGCTAATAAAACAAACTCCACTATCACCAGCATTATGATCATAATATTCTTTGGTCTTTAAAATATTTTCGCCATCATTTATTAATTTTTCTAATTTAGTTAATGCTTTTTCTTTTATTTCACTCATAATAAACTCCGATTATTGGTTTAAATGTGGGGGGTTGTCATTGAGATGAGGACTAAAAGTCCGACGTGGCAATCTATTTTGTTTTTTGGATTGCTTCGTCGCTTTGCTCCTCGCAATGACAACGTGTTTACTGGACAGATTCTTCGGGCTAAAGCCCTCAGAATGACATTTTGCTGCTGGATAGATTCTCACGTCGCTTCACTCCCCAGAATGACAGTCAGTTGGCACATAGATTGCTACATCGGGGCTTCGCCCCTCCTCGCAATGACAATGCTACTTTTTGTGATAATCTTCAACTATTTTATCAATTATTGTAGCACTATCCATTTTATCAATAAAAAACCAATTAATCTTTTTATTTGCGCGAAACCACGTAAGCTGGCGTTTCGCGAATTTTCTTGTATGCTGCTGAATATTTGCAACAGCTTCTTCAAGCGTGTAAATCCCGTCGAAATACTCGCAAATTTCCTTGTATCCTAGCGTTTTTAGAAGAGAATTAGTCCGTCCATATTTTTCAATCAATGATTGCACTTCTTCGACAAGCCCCTGCTCCAGCATTAAAAGCACTCTTCGGTTTATTCTTTCATAAAGAAATTCTCTGTCTTCCGCGTTTAAGCCTACATAAAGCACGTCATACTCCGGTTCGGAAATTGTTTGCAGTTCCGACATTTTTTGACCTGTCACGTTTTGAACTTCAAGCGCTCTTATAATCCTGAAAGCATCTTGCGGATAAAGTTTTTCTGCCATTTCAGGATCGGACTCCCGAAGTTTTTCATAAAGAGCTTCTTTGCCTTCTTCTTTTACAAAATCTTCCATTTTCTGCCGAAAATCTTCGTCAGGTCGAACATCAGGAATATTTAATCCTTCAAGAAGCACTCTAACATAAAATCCTGTTCCTCCTGTGATGATGGGAACTTTGTTTTTATTGAGAATTTCTTTAATTTTTGTATCAGCTTCGTCTTTATATCTGCTTGCTGTATAAGTTTCTGACGGAGATTCAACATCTATCAAGTGATGCGGAATTTCTGCCATCTCTTCTTTTGACGGTTTTGCGGTTCCGATATTAAAATCCCTATAAACCAGTCGTGAATCAGCGGAAATGATTTCACTATTCAGTCTTTTAGCAGTCTGAATAGCGATATTTGTTTTTCCTGAAGCTGTAGCCCCGACTATGGCAATTATTTTCGGTTTTTTTGAGGGATTATTCACTTATTTTCCTGGCTATAATTGTCATTGCGAACGATTTTGTCATCCCGCACTTGATGCGGGATCTATCCGGTTAACAATTGAAATTATAATTCAAAAATGGGCAGATGCCGTGTCAAGCACGGCATGACATTTCAATGTATGTTTTTTATCTATATCTTTCAAAATACAAAAAGGTCATCATCGTATAATAAACTATAACATACGCAAAAAGCATCAAGGTCAACAACTGGCTTAAAATATTTTCGCCTAACAGCAAATTTAAAACAAAAACAAAAATAAAACTTATTATCATAAATGCAAATATTAAAAATGTATTTATCGGATCGTTTAAAACAGTTTTTATGCTTAAAACAAAGGCATTTACGGGATTTTTGTCCTCGGCAACAATACTCTGAGTCCAAAACATAGTTAAATAAGAAAATAATCCTATAAAAGACATATCTATAGCCGCTATTTTTATAATTTTAATTTTGTCGACATGACTGATTTTATTCCAGAAAGCAACAAAATCTGCCTTTGTACCAAGAGTTTGAGGAAGATTTTCAAGTGAAAAACTCTTAAAATTCCCTAAAAAATGAAAAATTACGGACTCAACTATATTTACAGCTAAAAGAAAAATCAAAACTCCCCAGAAAATTTTCTGAAAATATTTTCCTACTCCGGGAAAAAATTCTTTATATAAATTTAGCGAATTTATAGTCTTTTGCTCGTCTGAAATATTATCATTATTAGTATTTTCAAGGCACATATGGAACATATTTAGCCATCCTGAAAGAAAAACGCTTTTTAAAGCTATTACGGCAACCAGAATAAATGGGTTTATGCCGCCAACAGGAGATAAAACTACAACCACCAATAAAAGAAACATTAAAAAAGGCATTATTAATACCTGATTAACCTTAACAATGTTAAAAGTTCTTGGAATTAGTTTGTGGATAACAATTTGTGTTTTCATATAATTAATTTTCTTAATTTTCTTTTATTGGTCTAATTAGCACTATAGAGTCAAGGTTAATCTGAATAAAGTCATGCAATTCAAGTTTTCTGTCAGGATAGCGTCTGTCTAAAATTTCTGCGTCTTTAATTGCAACAAAACGTTTTTTTCCGTTCAGAATATCAGATAAAACCCTGTTTTTTTTACCTGTTTTAGGCATGAAAACATAGCCTTTAATCTCATAATCTTCTGTTACAACATAAACTTTTTCAGACCAAAAACCTGATACTGTTGATTTCATAAAATCATCTTCGGTGAAAATATCATCATTATTAAACATAAATTATTTTCCTTTTTTGCTTTATTAACCCATATTTGCATATGCCGTAAAAAGAGGGAGGTATAAAGACAAGGCAAGTACAAGAACTATTGCACCGATTACAACAAATAAAAGCGGCTCCATCATTTTACTCAAAATATCAACTACACGATCAACCTGATCGTCTACATATTCACCCGCCATTTGCATCATATCGCCAAGAGCACCGGATTCTTCCCCTGTTGAAATCATACACATTACGATTCCGGGCATTACTTTAGAAGATTTTAATGCAGAAGTTAAAGATTTTCCGTATTGAACATCAACGGCAACTTTTTTTAAAGCATCATGCAATACCACGTTTGTAACCGTAAGATTTGCAAATAACAAACTGTCCACTAATGTAACACCTGCTTCAAACGATACAGTCATTGCAGTAATAAAGTTTGAAAGAGAAGTAAATCTTAAAAACTTTTCAAATACCGGAATATTTAATCCGATTTCATCTAAAACTCTCTTGGAGGTTGGCCATGTAAAAAGATAATATATTGAACCTCCAACTGATCCAAAAATAAGAGGCACTGCATACCAGTTTGTTTTTAAAAATGTTCCTATAGTCATCATTATAGTCGTTATAAGAGGAAGTTCAACTCCCATTTGAGCATACATTCCTTTAAACGCGGGAAATACAAACATAAGCATTATTGTTGTTACAAGACACGCAAGAATTATAACAAAAATAGGATATGAAAGAGTTGAAATAACTTTACTTCTAAGTTTGTCTTGTTTATCAAGAAGAAAAGAAAGTCTTTTTAATGTTGATTCAAGCTCACCGCTTTCTTCTCCGGCTCGTACAAGTCCTACATACACACGGTCAAAAGATTCGGGGAATTTTGAAATAGCTTCACTCAAGCCTCCTCCTGCCAGTACCAGCTTTCTGAGTTCTATTGAAAGGTTTTGAATATTCTTACTTTCAGAGTTCATTTCTATAAAAAATAACGATTCTACAAGGGAAATACCTGATTTTGCAAAAGTATAAAGTATATTTGTAAAATCTATTTGTTCTCTCATGCTTAATCTTTTTACTTTAATTTTTTTAAGCGATTTCTTTTTGGGTTGATGATGAACATTTTTACTGAGAGTAGTGCCTTCTTCTTCAACTTTAACAGGCAAATATCCCTGTTTTCTTAAAAGTTCTCTTGCTTCTTGTTGAGAATCAGCTTCTATTTTTCCATGAATCTTTTCTGATCCGTCTTTTAATGATGTATGAAGATAAATAGCCATGTTAAACCAACTTAGTAAAATTAATCATTAACTACTCCTAATACCCGTATAAATTCAGAAATAGGAATTTCTCCATTAAGTATTGCATCGAGTCCGCCTCTTTGCAATGTTTTCATTCCGCAACTTATCGCCACTTCTTCAATTTCATGATCGGCAGCGCCTTTTGATATCATTTTTTTAATTTCGCGGCTAACAACAAGAACTTCATAAATCCCCATCCTGCCTACAAAACCTGTTTTATTACATGCATCACAGCCTATAGGCTTATATATATCTTTTTGTCTAAATAATTCAAGGTCTTCTTCAGATGAAGTAATAAACTTTAATTCTTTATCAGTAGGTTTATAAATCTGTTTGCATTCGGGACACAATCTTCTTACAAGTCTTTGAGCTATTATTCCCTCAAGAGCAGTTGCTACCAAATGTGCTGCCGCTCCCATTTCTGTAAGACGAACAACAGTTGCAGCCGCACTGTTTGTATGGAGCGTGCTTAAAACAACGTGACCGGTGATTGAGGCATGAATTGCAGCTTCGAGCGTTTCAAAATCTCTTATTTCTCCTATCATAACCACATCGGGATCCTGTCTTAATATAGCTCTTAAGCAGGAAGCAAAAGTGATATCGGCTCTGGGATTAACCTGAACCTGACTTATTCCGTCCAATTTTATTTCAACCGGATCTTCAACCGTTGTTATATTAATCGTTTCGTTATTCATTCTGTTAAGAACCGAATATAGGGTAGTTGTTTTACCGCTTCCTGTCGGTCCGACCGCCAAAATAATGCCGTGCGGTTTATTTGTCATTAATTCTATTTTTTCGAGGTCTTCAGCAACAGCTCCGGCGAGTTTTAACTTTACATCTCCTTTTTGAACCTTAATATCAGGTGCTAAAACCCTTACAACCATTTTTTCTTTTTGGTTTACAGGCAATGTGCTAACCCTTAAATCATACGTCCTGTCATTATATTTTAATGAAATATGCCCATCCTGCGGTCTTCTATGTTCAGCAATATCAAGTTTTGCTATAACTTTAAGCCGCGACATTACCGAAGATTCAACTTTTTTAGGAATTTCAAGCACTTTTTGAAGGATGCCGTCTGTCCTGTAACGTACTATATAACCGTCCAGCATTGGTTCAATGTGAATATCGCTTGCTTTTCTATCTATAGCATCTGTGATAATAGAACTTGCAAATTTTGCAACTAAATTTGAATCATCTTCAAGTTCTTTTTCAAATTGATCCCATAAATTATCTTCTTCTACTACCTGATTATCTTCATGGTTTATTTCTTTGAGAAGTTTTTCCGTTTCTCTGACTGTTTCAAAGAAATTTTTCATACATCTTTCATACTCGATATGAGTAAGAATCAATGGATAAGGTTTAAGTCCCGTAAGATAAATAATATCATTTAAAGTCTGTTTATCATTGGGATTAACCATCCCCAGAAAAAGAGTTTTCCCGTCAGTTCTAATTGGGACAACTTTATTTTCTTTAATAAAATCTTCGGGCAAAAGTTTTATAACTGCAGGATCAATAGAAAGATCTTTTGATTGTACTGAACTTATCCCTTGCTGCTTTGAAAGTGCCGTTCTTAGCTGATCAACGGTTATAAAATTCAATTTTACCAGTACAGATCCTATAGGAGTTCCTGATTGTTTACTATGAAAAAGAGCTTCTTCAAGTTGTTCCCTTGTAATAAATCCGTCATCAATAAGCTGGTCGCCAAGCCTTTTTTTGGGAGCATTATCAGCTTTAGGAGCGAAAGGTTTTGCAGGTTTTGGTAATGCAATAAGCTCCTCTTCTTCGTTTTCTGGTTTTAAGCTGATTTTATCCGGTTCAGGAAGAGGCGCTGCCACAGAAAGTTCTTTTTTAACCTCTAAATTATTAGTATCAGGCGTTAAGCTTATAGCTGAAGCTTCTTCCTTTATTTCATTCTTATCATGGGCAGTATTTAAATTTAAAGAAACTGTTTCATTTTTAAATTTATCTTTAAAAAAATTAAAAAGTTCTTGAAATTGTTCTTCTGTTATAGGAACAATTTTCGGTTTTAACTTTGTATTTACAACAATTTTAGTTAATATAGGATTTCTTTTTTCCGGATTATTTGCATCTACAATGCCAACAAAAAGAAATTCACCCTGTTTATTTATCGGGATAAATTTTTCTTTTTTAATATCTTCCGCAAGAAACAGCTCAAGATATTCTGTATTTATACTATGTTTTATTTTTTCCGTGACTGAATCAGTCATTTTTTATTTCCTTTTTTTAGTTTTTGTTATTGCGAGTGAAAAGAAGCAATCTCGTAATTTTACAAAATCTTGCGATTGCTTCGGTTTTTCAAGCCTCGCAATGACAGCTTGTTATATCGATTCAACTTTATCATCATCTTTAATTATTCGTGGAGTAATCATAAAAATCAATTCAGTTCTGTCTTTTGCTGTATATTGATCTTTGAAAAAGATACCGATAACAGGCAAATCAGATAATATTGGTGTTTTTTTCTGAGAATTTCTTTCTGTTTCTTGAACCAGACCTGCTATTACAAGAGTTTCTCCATCTTTAACCCTGAGATTTTCAGCTTTAAATGATCTTCTGTTTAACAAAGTTTGTGTCGCACTTCCACTTTTTATGGAATTGTATTCAGGTTCCAGATCAAAAGTAACATAACCGTTTGGGGATATTCTCGGAGTTACTGAAAGCTGAATACCGGCATCACTTGCAATTTCTACCGTTGTCACATCAGTACCTGCCGTTATATTTGATTGAGTAGTTATGCTTTTTACATAGTCAGAAGAAATATCTATAGTTGATTCTGTATTATTTGAAGCAATTATTCTTGGATTTGCAAGAACACGTCCTTTTTGTTGAGACATAACATATTGTAGCGCGCCGCTTAAATCTCTTACAGTTCCGTAAGTATCATAAATACTATATCTTGGATCACCGGAGCCTGCACTTGGAACATCTAAAATATTATACTTTTGATTCCACTCAAACCTTGCTTTTCCTCCGATTATTTGTCCTACTTTTTTAGGAGTTTCGGCATTTATTATATTTTGAAAATCTTTTGAGCCTTCTTCACTAAGTTCGATAATTGAAATTTCAAGATAAACCTGCGGTTCTTTTTTATCAAAGTTTTTTATAATTTCCTGAGCAAGATTAACTTGTTCCTGTGTTCCGCCAAATAAAGTAATCTGGTTTAACCCCGGATCTGCAAGCACCATATAGGAAGACGATGAAAATGCAGAAAGACTTGTACTTCCTGACGAAGAACTACTTGAACCACTTGAGCTTCCGCTAGCTGTACCTGAACAAATGGTATTTAATTGACTTCCTGCTGACGAACTGCCGGAAGAACTGCTTGATGAAGAACTTGCTGAACTACTGGCAGTGGTATTCTGAAATACAGTCATGCATATTTTTGAAGCCAGAGTAGTCGGATTTGCATAATTTACACTGAATGTGTTCACCTGAGGCTTTGTGTCAAGATGTGCAATTACTTTTTTAGCCAAGTCATAATCGCTGTTCTTACCAAATATATAAATTTCATTTGTGCTTGGATTTGATGTAACAATTGCAGATTTACTTATATCAGGCTTATTTAAATTAAATATATTACTGTTTAAAAAATCGGCTATTTTTTGAGCGTCTACATATTTAATTTTAATAGGCTTAATTTCTGTTTTATTAAGTCCTAATTCACTTGCTTTTTCGCTGGTCGCAACAATTAAAGTGTTTCCATCCTGCCAGTAAGACAGTTGTTTTATTGTCATTATATATTCAAAAGCTTTGTTTACAGTTACATTTACAAGATCAAGACTGATTTCTCCTTCGCTATCAACTCCTGATGTCACAGTTGTTGTTCCCGCTGTCGACGTTGCTCCTCCCACAGAGGCATCTATAATAATATTTTTTCCGGCTTTATCCGCAAGCATTCTTAAAACTTGCCTTAAATCAGATTTAATAAGGTTTAAAGTAACTAAATGCTCTTTATTGTCAATTTTTACTCCGCCTTTTAACTGTATACTGGAAGAATCAGGATTATTTATTACTTTTTTTATATTACTTGCAGCTCTTAACGGTACAACTTTTACCGGCATAGAGGCTGCTGCTGCAAGAGATTCTAAACCAAAAAGACCGGCAATTGTCATTGCCAGTATGTTTGTTAATAGTTTTTTCCGGTGTTTTATCATTATCTACTCCTTGAGTTTTTAGTCATTCTGAGTGAAGCGTAAGAATCTAAAACCTTTTACAAACCATTTGTATTAATCGTAGGAAGTCTATAATTCATTCCTCCAAAATTCTGATTATTTCTTACTACAGGATCATAATTAAGAGATTCCTGTCCTATAACTTCTCCAACGCTGACATTATATGTGTTATTGCCATAGCTTATGGTTACTTTGTTTTTGGTTATTCTTCCAATATAAAAACCAAATATAGAATCATTTTGACGTACCATATAGTCGGAACCTTTAACATTTATGATAGCAACCGATTTCCCGCTCGGATCATAAAGAATGCCATTAACTTTTGATTCCATAAGACTTTTTAACTGGTTATCAGCTGCCGGATCAAACATCGGAGGAGGGGGAATATCAGAAGGGATTCCTAAATCTCCGGTAACCATACTATATTTTTTATAGGGTTTGAATGGATTTTTTCTTCCAAAGTTAACAACATTCACGATAACCATTTCTTCATCATCATTTGAAACAGAAGAAGGTTTTTTCTGATTATTTAAAGAATAAGCAGAATTAGTTGTTGTTTTTCTTTGTTTAGTAATGTTTTTACCGGATAAATCATTTGATTGCGCTTTTAAACAAAACGATAAAACCAGGTACGTTACCAGAACGATACCTGCAAAGATGATTTTAAAGCTTTTTTTTCTAATCATCATGGGTTTTACACATAATATTTGATAGACTTTCACACCAATTATTGTAGTAATAAACAAAGATACAATTATCCCTTATTTGAAGTATTTTAAAGCACATGGTATATTACTTAATTAAAACAGATAATTGAAATGCTAATTAATTTTTGTTGTCATTGCGAGGCTTAAAAAGCCGAAGCAATCATAATGACAGTTTTGGCTATTTAACCTGAGTCGCTAATTAGTCAAAACGCTTATCAATAGTGGGTTGTCATTCTGAGGACTTTAGTCCGAAGAATCTGTCCATATGAGTATTAAAGCTTATATCCCAAAAGGGACAGATGTTTCGCTTCGCTCAACATGACAATTCAAAAATTAATTTGCGACTCGAGTTATTTAGCAATTCAGGTTAGATAATTGATAGAAACATAAAAAATGAAAATTCCTGAAATAATTGTTCCTGTTAATACTCTTGAAGAAATATATTTTATCAAAGACACAAAATGTAAAAATATATATGCTTATCATTCAAATTTTTTTAAAAAAGCCGGTCATGAAAAGCTTATTGATTTTATTAACATTTCTAAGGAACAGGGGCTGAATTTTTATATAAATTTTAAAAGCGAAATTAAAGAAACAGAAATAAAAAAAATAATTGAGCTGTTTGAATTGTTAAACACGCTTGATTTCAAGGGAATACTCGTTAATAATTCTGCAATACTTGAAATAATCAAAAACACAAAATTTTCCCGCAAAATCATAATTGATTCCGGTCTGAACATACATAATTTGACCAGCGCGGAGTTTATTTCTTCTATATACAAACCTCAAATGATAAATTTAACCGAAGAAATTTATATTAAAAATTTATTAAAAATAAAGAAATATACTAATTACAAGCTTGCTATTGATTCAAATAATCTTCCGTGGATAGCAAAAGACCTTATTGAAAACAAAATTATTGACACCGTAATAATAAAAGCCAAATTTGACACGCCAAAAGAGCTTATAGAAGGGGTTGATTCCGTCGTTAAAATACTAGAAACCCCTGAAATGTACAAAAATCAGAAACTTCCTTTTAAAAATACAGAAAATTCCCTGTATAAAACAGACCATTTTTCTGGAGAATTCCAGAATGCGCGCGGTAGAACATTTAAATTTTCCGGCAATATTCATCATTTTAAATGGGAATATCATCGGTTTTTTCAACCTAAATATAGAAATCTTGAGAAAAACAAAACTTATCCTCTTCTAAATTTAAGGCTTACAAGCCTTGAGCAGATTAAAGAACTTAAAAAATACTTAAAAAAGCTTAAAGCAAACCCTATTAATGCCATAGAATACGGGGAAATCTTAAATACAGCCGATCTGGCAAAATACAGCTTCAACAAAATAATTGACAAAGTTAAAAACGAATGTGCTGAATACGGGATAAAACTTAAGCTTGGAACGCCTAAAGTGTTAACAGAGCGGGATTTTGACAGGGTGTACGAATACACAAAATCTGTTTTAACTCAGAAGCCATGCCCGCATTCGGTTGTAATAAACAATATGGGATACTGGTGGAGCATAATTAAGGACAAAGACCTTAATATGCCAATAGAAATCGGTCACGGGTTTAATATACAAAACAGCTCGTCAATTGAGCTTCTTGAAGGATATCACAGCATAAAAACTCTTGATTTCAGCAATTTTCAGGGGATAGAAAACATAAAACAATGCATAGAAAAGCTTGATGGAAAAATTCCATTAAGGCAAATCACTATTGCAGGAAGCTCAAGAGTCCCAAGTTCTGGTTTATGTCCTTTAAACAAGGATTCCGCAATATTATCACGTTTGTCATGCAATGCCCCCTGTCATAACGGGACTTACGCAATTCAGGACAAAATGGTTAAAAAATCTTTCCCGATCGCGGTGGACGGATTTTGCAGGATGCATATGTTTAAGGATAAAATTTTGGATTTATTCAAATATATCAATATTTTTCAGGAAATCGGGATTAACGAATTTATGATTGATTTTAGTGGTCTGCCGGCAAAATTTGTCCCGATTTTGCTTAACAAGTATTTTGATTCTTTATACAATCCAAAATACAAATTTGATTCAAAATTTTTGACGGAAGAATATGGCATTGAGAAATACTTGGCAAAGAATGAGCTTTTAAAAAAATAAAACTAATCATTTCCCTTTTTTAACACTCCCGCTTCGCAAAAGAATAATTTGTAATTTTATAAATTTAATGTTAATATATTCACAACTCGAAAGAGAGTGGGCAACCCCCACTCTCTTCTTTACTTAATAGAGACAACTTAAGTGAATAAAGAAAATATAAACAAAA
>Ga0209212_1001947_pt1 | contig 31163 bp, 29 predicted proteins | sample RifGroC2_FD_183996 | JGI IMG/M metagenome (GOLD analysis project Ga0209212, IMG submission 183996) | Groundwater microbial communities from Rifle, Colorado, USA - Groundwater C2 (SPAdes) (version 2) | ecosystem: Environmental > Aquatic > Deep subsurface > Groundwater | place: Rifle, Colorado...
ATGCAACAAGGAACAATTTTGCGCCTCATGGATGGTAAAGGCTTCGGCTTTATCAAGATTGAAGGTGGAGAAAAGGACCTTTTCTTCCATGCAAATGAACTTCAAAATGTACAGTTTAGCGACCTCAAAGAGGGAGATAAGCTTGAGTTTGAAGTTGCAGAAGGACAGAAAGGACCACAAGCGGTAAATGTTAGCCGCATCTAATATTCTTCTTAGAACAAAGAACACCCGCTCAATGAGTGGGTGTTTTTGTTTTAGGCTTTCTCGTTGCACTTTTCGAATGCAAGTGGTGATAGTACTTTTAACTTTTAACACCCTGAATCCATAAACTATTTCATCAAAGATAAAGCCATAATTTGATACGAAAGAAGAATGCGTGCGTAATGAAGCACATATCCAGCTACAGACCGTGGGAAAGATGATACTAACTGCATATGCTCTTTAAGAAAGTCAAAGACACACTCTATCTTCGATCGTTGATTAAGGAGATCAATCTGCCAAGAAGTAGCAACTTTTTTCTTTTGAGTTGGCCAAGGTGGAGCGATGATAATGGTGCCAAATTTCTTTTTAATAATATTCCCCATTACTCGTGCACCATAGAGTGTGTCACCAACAGCTACCACACAATGGGTGTTAAGTATTTTCACCATAACCTGTGCATCGTACACGTTAGCGGAAGTAAGTGCGATACCACATAGAACACCTTCTATGTTAGTGCTTGCATGTAACTTAAATCCATAGTGCCAACCCTGCCAGTTCTTACCAAATTGGGCTAATCCTTTAGCTATTTTATGGCTTTCTGCTCGATGATTTTTGCACACAGGCACCATAGTAGCATCCATGAGTCGCACAGGTTCTCTATCAGAGAGGAGGAGTTCAAGAAGAGAAAACATGAGTGGGAGAACATGGTGTGCATGAGACACAAATGCCGAGTACTTTGGCAAGGTAAAGTCAGTGCTGTGGTATGTGCACAAAGTCCTATGCATATCTTTGAGTGTTTTTTGTTTTAATACGATTGTACCCCACAGTAACATCGTAACCATTTCAGACTGAGTTACGAGTGGTGGTCGACCTGTTGTATATACTTGTGGTGGTACCTGTTCGTCTATCCAACAATACAGATCCACGATATGATGTGATTGCAAAAAGAGCATGATATTTAGGGGCTGGTTGATAACAACCTCTAGCGTATCAGCTCTTTTTGTATTTGTGGCTTTACTTAGCCACAGGGGAGTTTATGGATTCAGGGTTAACATCATTGACATATATGCCTTTGAGTTATAAAGTCCGATACGGGCGGCAAAGTGTATTACCTTTTCAAATTCAACAAAGGGGGTTCCAATGAGCATAAATGATAATGTATTGTACAAAATAATGTTATGTATCCAGAACGTTGCTCACATGCTTATGAGGTGGTGGCGGAAGAACATCCAAAAATTTCTGAAAAAAAAGCGTCACCGTGCTGGTGATCTTGATTTAGGTGATTGGCTTCATTTCGAGTAGTAACTCATCTTGCTGGTTTTGCGCCAAGTTTTGACCAAGTGGGTTTTTCACAAGATGGTGTGTTGTGTACAGATTCTTGATTTGGTATAATTGTACGTAGAGTAGTATTTCCCCCACAGTTAATTCTGAAAAGACGAACCTTTGTTCGACATTTCTTGTGGTGGATTTCATTACAAATGTTCTTTAGAGATGAAGTTCATCTCTTAGGTATATTAATATGCCGCCGCTTCCAAGTGGCGGTATATTTTATGCCCATGTTTTTTGGAATTAATATAAATCAAAAATAAGCAGACTCATATATCGCAATGTGCTATATTCATGTGTATGAAAAAACCAGAAATACTTTCTCCCATACAAGATTTTACGTCCCTTACCGCTGCCATATCTGCCGGAGCGGATGCAGTTTTTTTTGGTGTGATAGGTTTTAATATGCGTGTCACTGCTAAAAATTTCACCGTTGACGATATCCCGATTATTACTAAACAAGCTCACACAGCGGGCGTGAGGGTGTACTTAGCACTTAACACTATTGTGTACCAAGAAGAGCTTGAGGAGGTCCGTGGGGTCCTAGAGGCGTCCCTAAAGGCTGGTGTAGACGCAGTGATATGTTGGGACCTTTCCGTGGTGCAAATAGCCAAGAGTATTGGATTACCTATACATTTGAGTACGCAGGCGAGTGTGGCAAATGCTGAAGCGGCACTTTTCTATAAAGAGCTTGGTATATCCCGCATCGTGCTCGCTCGTGAATGTGATATTGAACAGATTAAGAAGATAAAGGAAAAAGCGGACATTGAGATTGAAGTTTTTATACACGGTGCGATGTGTGTTTCTATTTCTGGACGGTGCTTCATGTCACAGTTTAGTACTTGTCACTCTGCAAACCGTGGCGAGTGCCGTCAACCGTGCAGGAGAAACTACATGATACGAGACGTGGAAGGTCAGTATGAATTTGAAGTTGGTCCGAACTATGTCCTCAGTCCCAAGGATATCTGTACCCTGCCGTTTATAGAGGATCTCGTGTTTGCGGGAATTGATTGTTTTAAAATTGAAGGAAGAAATAAAAGTGCTGAGTATGTTGCTCAAGTCACTTCTGTCTATCGTGAGGTAGTGGATTTTGTATGGGACAATAAAGATAGGATGGAAACTGCGGAGTTTAAAAAAGAACTTGCTGAACTAAAAGAGAAACACATGAAGAACCTTGAACGTGTCTTTACGCGAGGTTTTTCAAGTGGCTTTTTTATGGGAAAACCGCTCAATGAATGGACCGAAAAATATGGCAATGCAGGGACGGAGCGAAAGGTCTTTATTGGTAAGGTTGTTAATGTCTACAAAAAGATTGGAGTTGCGGAGGTGCAAATACAAACCAATGAACACTTGAGTATAGGTGATGAAATATATATACAGGGTGAAAAAACGGGTATACTTCGCGCTACAGTAAGCTCAATGGAGATAGAGCATGAGAAAGTAACTACAGCTTCCCAAGGAGAGATGGTCGCGATACAGGTAGAGGGAGAAGTGCGAAAGGCTGATGAGGTTTATCGAATAGATCCTATAGAGCATGCTAACCCAAAAAACATCCAATAAAAGATGAAGCGCCCTGACGTGGGTCAGGGCGCAAGGTAGAGGTTATTTATTATACATACGGTATGTTCTGAGGGTGTGTTGCACCCCCATCTCATTTTTTTTAAGGGTTATATGGCCCATTCTTTTTGCGCCAATTTTCTCGAGAATTTTTATTCCGGGAAAGTTTCTCTCGGCTACCACAGCTACCATAAAATCATAGCTTAGGCATTGATTCGCATACGTTTCCAATGCTTTGAATACTTCAATCCCGTACCCTTGGCGCTGCCACTTTTCTAATAGCCAGAACACCGGCTTGGGTCTGTTATTCGAGTGTTGTAAATTTGCGCACCCGATAAACTTACCTGTTGCGTTGTCACGAATTTGAAAATTGGACTGCAAACCTTGTTCCATTTGTGCTATCGCAAACTCAATCCTCTTAACCGTGTCCGAGTATTTTTTACACCGCTGTGCGTATAAAAATTTTGCGACCTTGTCAGTGTACCCCTCATGAATGTCAGGGATAAACTCTCGAGATATTGGTTGCAAGGTTATTCGTGGTGTGTCGATTACCCTGTTGAAGGGAAAAGATGATAGTAGCCCTGCGTTTTGTCCTACTGTACTTTGTTGCATTGAAGCCCCCCTTTCTAAAAGTTTACATACTGTGTATCCTCTACTTTGAAGGATTGCACAAGGTACGGGAGTTGTCAACACTTCAGGCCTAAAGAGGGTAAAGGTATACATTTGTTTCAACTTGTGATATTACTACGTATAGATAGGTATAAAAAATACAAAAATTCATCATATATTCATAAAAGAATAGATTAGGAGGAAAAGTAATGAGATTCTGTGCGATTTGCATAATGGTATTGTTGGCATTTATGGACCCCTTGCCGACCAGTTCTGCAGAAAAGCTAACATATGTTCCGCAGCTGGAACTGCGTTTTGCTCCAGATTTCACAAAGGACGATATAGATTCTTACCGTAAGATACTTGCAAAAATACAGGGACAATCCAACATCTGTGATTTTACTGAGATGCAACGTGCCCCCCAAATCTTTGTTGGTCAAGATGGGGTAGAAAAGATGACAGAAGCAATGCTTGCATTGGTTCTTCAACTTCATAAGCAGTTGTTATATGACAGATCTTTTGTCGAACATATTGCAAGTATGGTTGAGTATGATTATGCGGATGTGAAGAACACATATGTTGCACCTACGGAGTGGGGAGGAATAGGCATAACAACAAGCAATGGAATTGAGCTGTTACCAATACCATACGGAGGGAGATTACAACTTAGGGTTGAAAATAATCCTTCGGTTCACACGGCACAACATTTTTCGTTATCATCCAGACAGCAACTGCTTAATGGTAGCTATATGTTGCCGGATTGGTCGAAGTACATTTCTCGCGTGTTTGAATTTCATATTCATACAGATCCTTATAATAAAGAAGGGGAGGAATGTATTCCGAGTTATTCTAAGATAGATGGTGTTCATGGAAAAGATCTTGGTATGGCTATCAACAGTGCTATTGCAGGGGTGCCACACAACCACATCATCTTTGGAAAGCAGCCTAACCGTGAATTTAGTACTGTCTTCGTTGGGAGTAACAGAGACCAAGAAGGAAACTGGTTTGTCGTAGTAATCTCCCTTGAGAATGTTAAGTACTAATGTTCCTTTGAATCTCACAGCCGTCTTCAGAGACGGCTGTGTTTATTTATTCTTTACCCCAAGGGCGTAAGAACAAGCGCGCAAAACGAAGCTCTTCAAAAGAGTATTTGTTCTTCAGCGTTATACGTACCGGTGACAAATTCCATGTTTTCTCCTTGGCAAACGCTCGTGCAATCGACGCAAACTTTGCGTCAGAAAGTTTTGAATCGTCCCGTACATGCTCTAAGTGACTTTTGGTAATACTTCCCTTTTCAAGCAGTTTTTCGATATGCGAGAGTATTGTTTCAGGTGTAAATTCTCGTTTTTTCACTATCGCGTCTAGTGATGCACCCTCAATTAGCAAACGCTTGGTTTTCTCATAGGTAGATATGTTTTCTTTTGCCGTGAGCTTTTTTGTTGGTTTTGTGTGGTCCGGCTCATGTCCGCCTACGCGAAAAATAAATTCTTTTGAGACTTCTGAAATCCTCTCCACGGGAGTTTTCTGAAGTCTCAATTGTGTACGTGCGGAGTGTGCAAGAAAACGTTCGTTTGCCTCTGCAACATCCGGATGACGTGCGTACGCCCAATCGTTGATACCTTCAAGATAAAGTCCCGTAAATGTTTTTACCCTTGAGAGTGCTACGTATCCTTGACCGCCGACAAAGGTTTTTGTCAGGTCGATGTACGCAGCATCGAGCGTCAGACCTTGACTCTTATGCACTGTTACTGCCCACGCAAGCCTCAAAGGTATTTGAGTAACCTCGGCGAGGACTTTCTCACCATCTTCAATCTGCCAACTCGCGGGCTCAGTTTCTATGGTTTCTCCACTGTGTGTTTTAACAAGTGGATTTTGTGAAGTAAATCCTGTTACAGTTCCAAGTGTGCCGTTTACGTACAAGCCTTGGGGGTGATTTTTGACAAACATGACGACTGCCCCCTTCTTGAGAGTAAGTTTTTCAGGGACTAGTAATCCTTTTTTAAGCATCTCCACACGCTTCTTACTTCCCTTCCCTTTCATTGAAAATATGCGCGAGGGGGTCGAAAGTGCCTCAAGGCGTTTCGTGTTGAGTTCGTCGACATTTGCATTGTGTGTATATAAATGTGGAATGTCTTGAGGAACGGTGTGTCCGATTCTTTTTTCGACGAGTGCTCGCAGAGGTCTTGTTACATTTCCCTCACGTATCGCATTGAGGAGTGCCAAAAGGTCGGTGTCATTTTGTCGGTACTGGTCCGTAAGGTAGCACGTGTGTAGTGCAAGCTCGTTCCAAGTTTTACTTTGAAATGCATACTGAATCTTTTCTGACCCCCTTGTCACCGGGGGAAGTTGAAAAAAATCACCACACAAGATTACTTGCATCCCTCCAAAGGGCTCGTACGTCTGAAGTCCCGCCTGAATGGACTGGTTGACCATGGTAAGCGTTTTAGCACTCAACATGGACACTTCGTCAATTATAAGCACATGCGTGCGTTGAAAGCGTTTTACCAGTTTTTCGTTTTGCTCTATTCGATCTAGGTCGTAGGGAGAGAGTTCATCTTTAATACCAATTCCTGACCATGCGTGAATAGTTTGTCCGCCAATATGCGTGGCCGCAATACCAGTAGAGGCAGTGACTGCTGGCTCAATTCCTCGCTGACGAAGCCACTGTATGTATCTGTTGAGGACGTACGTCTTACCACTTCCCGCGGCACCAGTAAGAAACACGTTCTTTCCCATCGTGAGCACCTTGAAAGCTTCGTCTTGCGTCATACACAATAGCTTACCGCGAAGAGCGCTCTTGTGAAAGTTAAAAGTTGAAAGTTCAAAGTACTTTCGCCTTTGGCAAACACACAAGTCCGCATTTGCGGACTTGTGAACTTTCAACTCGCTTCTAACTTCTCTTAGATCGTGTGCGTCCTATTTCCGTAAGATGTTGTTTTCTAAGGCGTACTGACTTTGGGGTAATTTCCAAATACTCGTCACCTGCCATCAGCTCAAGACCGTTTTCTATGGTCAAAAGTTTTGGGTGTATGAGCTTAATTGCTTCGTCGGTACCACTACTGCGTACGTTGGTAAGGTTCTTGCCTTTTGTTGGATTCACCACCATTTCTTCACCTCGTGACGTATTGCCGATTACCTGTCCTTCGTATACTTCTACGTTTTCTTTAATGTACAGCGTTCCACGAGTCTGTAGGTTATCGAGTGAGTAAGCGAGCACCTTGCCAGTCACTTGTGAAATCATAGATCCCTCTTGACGTTTTCGTAGTTCACCGGCGTATGGTCGGAAGCCTACGACGCGCGTAGAAATAATACCTTCACCTTTTGTGTCTATCACAAACTGACTTCGATACCCAAAGAGACCTCGAGTAGGACCATCGAATACAAGGCGTACATGTCCGTCCTTTTGTTCCATAGAGAGCATGCGTGTTCCTCGAGTCCCAAGCTTTTCTATAACGGATCCTTGGTATACCTCAGGTGTATCAATAGTCACTTCTTCATAGGGCTCTAGTTTTTTACCATCTTCTTCCTTGAAGATTACCTGTGGCTGGCTTACTTGCATTTCATATCCCTCACGTCTCATGTATTCAAGGAGGATAGCAATATGTAGTTCTCCACGTCCGCGGACGATAAATCTATCTGCACTTGTGGATTCAAAATCAATTTTAAGTCCAACATTGACTTCAAGCTCTTTTTCCAGTCGTGAACGAAGTTGTCGACTGGTGACAAACTTCCCTTCTCTTCCAGCAAATGGAGAATCGTTGATAAGAAATGTTAACTCGATAGTTGGTTCATCCACTGCTATCATTGGAAGCGGTTCAGTGTCAGGTGACGTCGAGAGTGTTTCCCCGATAAATATATCCGGTAGTCCTGCAACTATCGCAATATCACCGGCGCACACTTTTTTTGTTTCTACACGAGTGAGTCCCTCAAATGAAAAAAGTTTTGTAATTTTTCCTTTCGTTGTCTTTCCCTCTTGTATCGCGAATATTGTATCGCCCTCAGAAATAGTCCCATCGTACACACGCACGATTCCAAGCCTGCCGAGGTAGTTGTCATACGCGAGGTTAAATGGTTGCGCTCGAAGTATTGCGGTATCATCACCCTTTGGTGCAGGAACATGTTCAAGAATAAGGTCGAGAAGTGGGGTAAGGTCGGTTGACACATCCTCAAGGTTCTTTTTCGCAATGCCTTCTCTCCCAATAGCTAGAATGGTTGGAAAATCGAGTTGTTCGTTCGTAGCTCCGAGTTCAGAGAAAAGGTCAAACACTTGATCGTGTGTGCGGTCAATATTTGCCGCAGGTTTATCTATTTTATTGATGACCACAATAGGTCGATGCCCCAGTTCCAGAGATTTTTTGAGTACAAACCGGGTTTGAGGCATTGGACCCTCCTGCGCATCTACGACAAGGAGTACAGAGTCAATAGAGCGAAGGACTCGTTCCACTTCAGAACCGAAGTCGGCGTGACCAGGTGTGTCAACAATGTTTATTTTTGTATCTTTGTATATACACGCTGCGTTTTTGGAGTAGATAGTAATACCACGCTCTTTTTCCAGTGTGTTGCTATCCATCGAGACACCTTCGCCCACGGCATTCGTTTGTCGTAGAAGTGCATCAGTAAGTGTTGTTTTTCCGTGGTCAACGTGGGCAATAATTGCCACGTTTCTAATATTTTTTGCGGTTGGTTCCATAGTGAAATAGGTACTCTTTGAGCACGAAAAATGATTATGCCACATCCTATCAAAAAAAGCTAGTACGGCTTTGTGCTACGAGGTATGCGTGTAACTAATGTACGTCTGGTCCTAGTATCAAAATGTTCTCATGCTACTATGTATTTAATGAAGAAACATGGTAGAAGTTTGACTGCATTCATAATACTTATTGGGATACCAGTGTATGTCCTCTGTGTCTTTGTCTCCGAAGTGTTTGCGCCAGAAATGGAAGTGGTTCAAGATGACCATACAGTTGCACGTGTCACCTTTGTTGGAGACATGATGTTTGACAGGTATATACGAGAGAGCGGTCATGCCCGTGGTTACGATAGTATTTTTACAGATGTGCTTCCTATGCTTGGCAAAAGTGATGTACTTGTCGGAAACCTTGAAGGTCCGATAACTTCACTTACTCCGGTGTCAGACTGGCGTGACGGTGGTCCTGACCACTACCGTTTTACTTTTGCAACGACCGTCGCAGACACTATTGCACATACAGGTTTTGATGCCGTTTCCCTTGGAAACAACCATATTTTTAATTTTGGCGAGGAAGGAGTAGCTCAAACAAAAACATGGCTAGCACAAAACAACCTAGGATACTTTGGAGCACCCGATGAAGTGTATGTTCCATGGAGATATGCCTCCAGTTCCCCGACAATGGTTATCTATGCATTTGACACTTGGCATTCTCGGGATGTTGTGCGCTTAACCGAACGTATTGCGGGAGAGTCGGAAGATGTTTTTGTCGTTGTGTATGCCCACTGGGGTAACGAATATGAAATAACTCCCACTAGTGGACAACGAGAGCTTGCACACCGTTTTATTGACGCAGGGGCTGATTTTGTTGTAGGGTCTCACCCTCACGTGATTCAAACCAAGGAAATGTTTCAAGGAAAATGGATATATTATTCTCTGGGAAATTTTGTATTTGATCAATATTTCAGTCCTAAAGTGCAGTGTGGTGCCATTGTGAACTTAACAATACAAGAGGATTTGACGTATACGGTTGAGGAAGGGTTTGTTGAGTTAGCACGAGACGGTACTACAAAAATGGGTGACTGTACTGTCTCTGTTCCGCTTGATGAGTAAGGGTGCGTTTAGGCTATTACTTGCACTGTGGTACAGTGTGTGATATTTGTAGCCGATACAATATATATTATGCAAACACTTGTAATTGTTGAGTCCCCTGCAAAAGCAAAGACTATAGAGAAATATCTCGGTAAGGGATATGTAGTCAAAGCATCTGTTGGTCACATACGTGATTTACCAAAATCGAACAAAAACGCCATCGATATACAGGCGGGTTTTGTGCCGAACTATGAAGTTGTTCAAAAGAAGCAGGATATTATCAAAGAATTATCCGCCTATGCAAAAAAGTCTGACAAAGTTCTTCTTGCTACTGACCGCGACCGAGAAGGTGAAGCTATCGCTTGGCACCTCGTAGAGGCATTGAAGCTGCCCAAAGAAAAAACAAAACGCATCGCTTTCAATGAAATTACCAAAGAGGCCGTGCAGGAAGCTATTAAGCATCCACGAGATATTGATCAAAACCTACGTAAGGCGCAAGAAGCAAGACGAGTACTCGATCGTTTGGTCGGGTATGATCTCTCAGGACTTATCTGGAAGAAAGTGCGTTATGGTCTTTCAGCGGGACGTGTTCAGTCACCGGCACTTCGCATACTTATGGAGCGAGAGAGAGAAATTCGAGCGTTCATACCGGAGGCGTATTGGGTGCTCACTGCGAATGTCGTGTCTCACGATTACACCTTTTCTCTCACCTGTACCGAAGAACCCAAGGAAGAGGCAGAGGCAAATCGCATCGTTGCTGTGGCAAAAGAAGGTTTATGGTCTGTAAAAGAAGTAAAAGAATCTGAACAAAAGCGTGCTCCTCGACCGCCGTTTACTACCTCAACATTGCAACAGACCGCTTCAACCCGTCTTGGTTTTTCTCCATCAAAAACCATGGCTGTAGCACAGAAACTCTATGAAGCAGGACACATTACCTACATGCGTACGGACAGTTTGACTCTCTCTGAAGCCGCACTTGGTATGTTGTCTTCCGTTATTGAAAAGAATTTTGGAAAAGCATTTATAGAAATCAAAAAGTATAAGACAAAATCAAAAAATGCTCAGGAAGCTCACGAAGCGATTCGCCCCACAAACCCTGTCAAAATTCGTGCTGGTAGTACAGATGAACAGAAGCGTTTGTACAACCTGATTTGGATGAGGACAGTCGCTTCGCAAATGAAGAGTGCTCAACTTGCAAAGACAAAAATTCTTGCAAACATTGCAGGTGGTACTATTCCTGACTTTGCGGTGCGAGGTTCACGTGTGGTATACGATGGATGGCTTAAAGCCGATCCTGCGGCACGGGGTGAAGATATTGAACTGCCTCAAGTACATAAGGGTGACTCGCTTACACTGACTTCAATAGAGAGTGAAGGAAAGTACACCACCCCACCCAACAGGTTTACCGAGGCGGGTCTGGTGAAGGAGCTTGAGAAGAGTGGTATCGGACGCCCTTCAACGTATGCAAGTATCATGAAAAACCTCGCTGACCGTGGGTACGTAGAAAAACAAGGCAAGACGCTCATCCCGACGGACACTGGTGATGTGGTGAGTAGTTTTCTTGAAAAATATTTTAAAGAGTACATCAGTAATTCCTTTACTGCAGATATGGAGAACGAGCTTGACGAAATTGCCAATGGCACGAGGGAGTACGCGGCGACACTAAAAAATTTCTATACGACATTTAGCGAGGAAGTAAAAAGCAAAGAAAACATTGAAAAACTTACAAACCTTGGCCCGGTATCAAAAGAGTTTACTTGTCCAAAGTGTCAGGCACTCATGGAGTTTAAGCTAGGTCGTGGTGGCAAGTTTATGAGTTGTACGAAATACCCTGAATGTGATGGTGCACGCACCAATACTGGAGATATTGTAGAACCAGATAAATCATTGGGTGTATACCCTGAAACGGGTGAAGAAATTTTTGTGCTTAATGGAAGATTTGGTCCTTACGTACAAGTTGGTGATCCGAAAAAAGCGAAAGAAAAGGGTAAAAAAGAAAAACCTCGACGTGCAAGTTTACCAAAGGATAAGGATCCTAGCGAGGTCACACTAAAAGATGCTCTAACGTACCTGACGCTTCCACGTATGTTAGGGGTACATCCAGTCACAAATGAGCCAATTACCGCGTCTGTGGGCCGTTTTGGGCCGTACATCGTACATGAGAAGGACTTCCGTTCACTCAAAAAAGATGATGTGTACACTATTACCTTGGAGCGAGCACTTGAAATTCTTGCGGAAGAAAAAAAGGTGCGCAAAGGCCGCTTTGCAAAAAAGAAATAGCTAGACTAACAACCTTTACTGATTTTATTAATATAGAAATTAAAACCTGTTCCTTGATTTAATTCGAAAAATATGTTTAAATATAAAAAGGATATATGAGGAAGGTTAAGGGGATAACCACAACTTTGTAAGGAGAACACCATGAAAACTTGTGAATACTGTGGTCAAGAAAATGTCCCCGGAAATCACACCTGTGCAAAAATGCCAATCGAAGCACGAAACATGACTCGTTCAGTTAATCGTCTGTGTCGGGAGAATGAGAAAAGTAGCAGAAGATTTTTTAAAGACTGTGGATTGGGGCTATATTTTCTTATATTGATTGTTCTCGCTGTAGTTCTGTACTGGACTGATTCAAAATGGAGAGGAATTCCTGAATGTATTATTTTTCTGTCCTTCTTATTTGTTCATTTGAATGCGGATGAATGATGACCATTGCAATAACTTAGCACGACGCTATTTCCGGAGTAAATCTGGTCACTAAGCAGACCGAAAGGGGAGATGATGCACATCTTCCCCTTTCTTTGTTTGTTATTATGGACTTACGCAAACGGATGCAGTTCGAGGCGCCCAAGCAAAATGGAATGAGTTGTATGAACAATACTATGAGAGACATTTTGCGCAGGGCAACAAAGAAATGCGCCGTTTCCGTAAGTCCTACTCCACTGAGATGATAAGATATTTTTGTTTACCACTTGGAGTTTCAAAAGTGAACTCACTACCTTTTTTCTTTCCCATAAGTGCTTCTCCGAGTGGCGATAGATATGAAAGTTTTCTTTCGAGCATATTGGTCTCTTCCGAGCCAACAATAATATAATCGTGAGGATCTGTACTTCCCTGTTTAGTAATAATTACCCGAGAGCCAAGAGTGACCTCATCGCTCTTTTTTTTCTTTAAGATTTTTGCAGAAGCTAGAATACTTTCGAGATGACTTATCCTCTCTTCAGTCGCAGCTTGGAGATCTCGAGCCTCTGCGTACTCTGCGTTTTCAGAAAGATCACCAAGTGAGCGAGCATACTCAAGGCTTTCAGCTATTTTTTTTCGACGAGTTGTACTTAAAAATTGAAGTTCTTCTTTAAACTCATCAAATTTTTCTTGGGTAAGATATTGTGTGTCATCATTCATATTTCAATGGTGTTTTAGTCAGGCGAGTATACCATGATGTATGAAGTCCAACAAATACAGGATTATTTACACACCCCTTTTAAAAATCGCTCAATAGAAGATTATTTTTCAAGGTATTCGGGTGCATTGATATGGAGCCAATCTAGAAAGTTACGCATAACATATACACCACCAAGAACGTTTTTTCTTGGCCCATACTCCATAAGTACTGTAAAGGCGTACTTTGGTTTTTCGTACGGAAAAAATCCTGTTACCCAAGAGTGTACATGGTCTTTACTTGTCCCAACCTCCGCTGTACCCGTTTTTCCTGCAATTGTAGTGTAGGAAACGTTCAATCCCTTTGCTGTACCCTCAAGCACACCATCTCGCATACCTGCTCGTACTATACGAAAGTATTCCTCAGGGATATCAATTTTTTTTGAAGTATACGGCGTATACTGAGTTTCAATTCGTGGGGTAAGCAAGTTTCCGCCGTTTGCTACAGCAGCTATTGCTCGTACTGCTTGAATAGGGGTGACTTGAAATCCATACTGCCCGATTGAGGTGTTATAGGTATCTCCTATTCGCCACGTAGGGTCTGTAGGAAATGTTTCCTGTTTCCATTTAGGTGAAGGTATGGTGCCTGATCGTTCTCCCTCGAGCACTATTCCTGTTGGACTACCGAAACCGAACATTCGCATGTATTTTTCAATTCTTGAAATACCCAATCCCTCTTGTTTACCAAAACCTCCCCCAATGTAGTAGAAGTAGACGTTGGAAGAAACCGAGAGTGCTCTTCGAAGGTCAACAACCCCGTGTGCTTTCCAGTCTGTAAAGACAGAGTATTGTCCAGGTGTGTATGGGTTTGCTAGACGCAACGAGCCTGTAGAGACAAAGCTCGTTTCAGGTTTGACGATACCTTCATTGAGTGCGGCAGAAGCCATGTACGGTTTAACAATAGACCCTGGGGTGTATTGCCCAGCGAGTGTCCGGTTCAGGTACGGCGTTCGTGAGTCACTGTTGTACAAAGCTATTTTCTCACTATCGCCTGAGATAAGTGCACTAGAGCTGTATTCTGGATAACTTGTCATTGCTAGTATTTCACCTGTTTCGATATCCATAATGACACCAGCACCACCTCGAAATGGTACCTGCTCGGCAAGTTCCCCAATAAATCTATTGAGTGCTTCTTGTAGTCGTATATCAATCGTCAGGTGAAGCGCTTCACCTGAAACAGGCTTTTCAAGAAGGCCTTCACTTACCACGTCCATACGCGCATCAGTTTCAACTATTTTAGTACCGCTTTTCCCTCTAAGAATTTCATCAAAAACAAGTTCTGCGCCACTCACACCTTCAATACCTTCTCTGAAAAGTATTCCACTTGAGTCCCGTGCAGGCATACGAACGTACCCAAGGATGTGCCCTAAACCTGTTGTAGTTGCGTACGAGCGTTCATCATACTCTTCAAACTTTCCATCGGTAAGGTGTGGGATGTTCCAAGCGAGCTCTACATTATTTCTGTCGTAAATAATTCCACGTTCAGCAAAGAGAATAGAGTGCCCAAGTCGGTTGTCTTCAGAAAGGCTTTTGTAATGTTCACTCCCGAGCACCATGAGTTGTCCTGTCCGAGCGAAGAGTACAATACCAGTGAGTACAATCAACAAGATAAGCGGCTTTAATGACTGTGGCCCAATAGGTTTGTTGAGTTTCCCTTCAAGAGTGTTTGGTCCAAAGGAAGGCAGGTTGCTCGCGTCAAGTAGAATTTCTTCTGGAGAGATAAGTGTATCTTTGTGTTGTTTTTTTCTTCTCGAAAACATCATAGTGAACTTATGCTGCGAAATCTTTGGAGGAATAGTAAAGAAAAACTTATCATAAAAAGAAGTATTATAGTAAACAAAAAATCCCCTACGGCCAAAGAAAAACCTTCACCTGCAAACAGTATGTCGAGTATGAGTCCGCCGAGCACAACCTCGTAGTATTTAAAAAAAATCAGGAGTACTACTGCTAACCCAAATGAAAACCACCATGGACCAATAATGGCCGTGAGTATCACAGTACAAAACAGCAGTATTCTCACTAAGAGTGAAGTGGTTTGTGGATGTTGTTTGAAAAGTGTACGTGTACTCATGGTGTTTCGGTATCCTGTGCTTCTTTATCCCCTTCAGTATCTTCCTCTGCTTGGGGTTCAATATTCCAGATACTCGTTGTGTCAACAAGGACATGACGAAGTCCGTAACTGTTCGAAGGACTACGCACGTACAGAGTTTTATATGCATCTTCTGGTGCAACTTCTATTGAAGCGATGGTGCCAAGAGTGTATGTCGTAAAACTGGGTAGTGTGACACTGTCCCCTTCATGTACTTCTACGTCGCGAGGAACAGTTATAAGCATGGTGCCTGAGCCGATGCCGTTAATTGTGGTATGCACGCTTGTAGTCGTTGCCCCAAGGAGTACATCAAACGTCTGTCCTGCTGCGGAAAATTGTGTGACAATAGCAGTATGCTCAAGTGTCTTCGTTACCCTACCAAAGGCAATATTCTCAGGTGTGAGTACAAGCATAGCATCACGGACACCTTCGTTTGATCCTATATCAATAAAAAATGTGTCATAAGGGGAAAAGGCCCCACCATGAATCACTGCAGCAGGAAGTAGTTCTGGACGAGCATCAACTCGGTGGAGGAGCTCACGTAAGTGTTCATTCTCAAGTGAGAGCGCTCTCGTTGTATATGTTTCTCGAGTCCTTTGTAACAAGGCATTCTTGAGTATCAAATTTTGTTCGGCTAGATATCTTTTGCTTGCAAACAGTGAAGTAGTGTTAGTTATTGTACCAAATATCGCATCACGAGCAGACCATAACGGAGTCGCTAATTCATGGGCACCGTTTGTTACAAATGCAGGCACCTCAGCTTTTGTGAGTATAAACACTACTGCAATAAGAATCGGTACGATGGGTACAAGAAATGCATGTATTTTTCTAGCTGTTTTCAAGTGTTGGTAACGCATCTTCGTCTATCAGTATATCATTGAAATCTTCTAGTTTCTCAACTATGGCGCCTGTACCACGAACCACTGAGGTAAGGGGGTCATTTGCAACGTTAACCGGTAGGTCGAGCATAGATGTAAGTAATTCCGGAATTCCGTGAATGAGCGCACCACCACCAGTGAGGTTAATCCCTTGTTGCATGATGTCAGCTACGACCGTTGGTGGGCTTTCTTCAAGTACATTTCGTATACCCTCAATAATAGAATCTATACTCGTAGCAATTGCTTCTCGAATGTCTTCATCAGTGATACTGACTTCTTTTGGTAGACCCGTAACAAGGTCACGTCCGCGGACCGGTGCCTCAAATGGTTTTGCTTGTTCAAGGAGTGAACATATTGCAAATTTCAAATCTTCCGCAGTGCCTTCACCGATGACGATTTTAAATTCATCACGAAGGTGTCTGATGATATCTGCATTAAGACGGTCACCTGCCACATGAAGGTTCCTTGAACGAACAATGCCATTAAGTGAGAGCACTGCTATGTCAGTGGTTCCTCCTCCGATGTCTACTATCATTGTTGCACGGGGCTCATGTATAGGGAGTCGCATACCTATCGCCGCTGCTACCGCTTCTTCAACAATATATACTTCACGAGCGCCTGCGTTTCGAGCAGCATCTCGGACTGCGCGAGATTCCACATTGGTAATGCCGGAAGGAACTCCTATAACGACACGTGGTCCAATAAGTGAGCGTGTGCCACTTTGAGCTTTGGTGAGGAAGTAGCCAAGCATTTCTTCGGTCACTTCAAAATCAGAAATAACACCATTTACCAAAGGACGTATTGCTTTGATATGCTGTGGTGTTCTACCTAACATTTCTTTCGCTTTTTTACCCACAGCAACCACCTGCCCTGTTTTTTGATTGAGTGCTACCACAGACGGTTCGTTGATAATAATGCCTTTGCCACGTAGGTATACCAAACTGTTAGCAGTACCCAAATCAATACCGATATCGTTTGAGAATGAAGAGAATAGACGTGAAAAAAGTGACATATGTGTGAGTGCTAGGCAGAAAGTTCTTCAATAAGCTCGCTTTCTGTCTGCATCTTCTTTTCGCCTGTGGCGCGTAGCACAACTTCAAGCATTCCCTCAGTGAGGGTGTTTTGACTAATAATAATGCGGACAGGAATACCTAGAAGATCACTATCGGCAAACTTTTCTCCTGCTCGTACATCTCTATCATCGTAGAGTGTTTCTATACCTTGTTCGGTAAGTGTTTCGTAGAGTGCATCTGCATGAGCAACAACTTCCTCCACCTCACCGAGCCGTACAATGTGTGCTCTAAATGGTGCAATACTTTTTGGCCACACCAAACCTTTCTCATCTGAATGTAGCTCAGCAACAGTGCCCATGAGTCTGTTTGGACCTATACCGTAGCAACCCATGATTGGGAACTGGTCCTTCCCGTCCTCATCCTTAAACGTGAGCCCTATTGATTTAGAAAAACGCGTTCCAAGTTTAAAAATATTCCCCACTTCTATTGCTTTCTCTTCTACCAGTGAATCCCGAGTAATACCTAAATCTTTTAACACCTCATCGGTGTATACTTCTTTGTTAATAGCGATACCCTTTTCCTTGCTCACGTAGATGATGTCTTCACCTGCATCAGAAATTGTTTGGAATTCATGGCTATATTTTGAGAATGCGCCACCGCTTGCAAATGTTTTGTACGTAACGTCTCCTAAGTTGAGGCGTGTAAAGACGCGCATGTATGCAAGTGCCGCTTCCTCATAAAATGCATCTAGTGCTTCTTGGTCGCGACTGAATGAGTAGAGGTCTTTCATTAAAAACTCCCGTGTCCGCATAATACCGCTTTTTGCTCGTACTTCGTTTCTAAATTTTGTTTGAATTTGATAGACATACCGAGGTAAGTCTCGATATGAGTTTATATGATCTCGCATGAGATTGGTAACTGGCTCTTCGTGCGTCCAGCCTAGGCCGAGCTCTGTGCCATTTTGTAACTCTGTTTTGAACCACACGTCGACATCAGCACTGCTCCATCTTCCAGATGCAGACCATGGACCTTGATCCTGGAGCGTAGAGAGACGAATCTCTTGTCCACCGATGCTGTTCATTTCCTCTCGAATAATCGAGATAATCTTTTCGAGAACCCGCAAACCGAGTGGTAGGTAACTATAGACGCCAGCCATCTCCTTGTGGAGGTATCCGGCTCGAATCAAATACTGAGCATTTTTTGAGATTTCATCAGAAGGTGCTTGTTTGCGTGTTTTTGTGAATAGTTGTGTTTGTCTCATCCCTAAGGTTGTGGATGCTGTGTGTGTGGTGTTCATGATGTGTACGTAAAAACAAGTCTTTATAAAGATGAGTGATATCTATGAAGCAATCGTACTGTATTATCACGTAATGGTCAAAACTAGAAGAGTTTTGCGACATCATTAAACGTTACAATTGCCATAAGGGTAAGAAGAGCAATAAAACCGATTTGATTTAGCCGTGTTGCAATCTTGGGGTTTATCGGTTTTCGTGTTATTGCCTCAATTCCTACTAAGACAAGCCGGCCTCCATCAAGTGCAGGAAATGGGAGGAGGTTAATGACCGCAAGGTTGAGAGAAATAAAAGCACTAAAGCTGATGAGCCATACAAAGCCCAAAGCAGCAGCATCTCCAACAAGTCCTACGATACCTACGGGTCCTGTTACGTCTGAAAAATCAGAGCTACCGGTGACTATCCCGGTGAAGAAGCCATACAAACCAATCGTGATATCTATAAATGCGAAGTATGTTTGTTTTGCCCCTTCAACTATTGCAAGGTGTATGGGAAGGCTTTGAATGCCCACAAGCGACATGGAAAAGCCTGCTCCGTAACGCGTAGGGTCATCCTTAAAAATACCCTGGATTGGTTGTAGGGTAAGGGTGTGTGGATCGTTTTGTCGTATCACTTCAAAAGTTACCTCAGCACCATTACTTGAGGAAATAAATTCAGAAACTTCTTGAGAGGTAAGTTGTTCGTTCGATGAAAGTGATGCGCTGCTAGTGTGGAGCGCTACAATTTCGTCGTTCGGTAATAGTTGGTCTAAAGCTGGTGACTCGGGTAGTACAGATGTGACAACGAGGCGTACATCATGTACATTTCCTGCTGTCTCAAGACTTTCTATGGCCGTTGGCATACCAATCATAAACGCGACGACATAGAGGACAAATGCAAATAAGATGTTCATGGCGACTCCAGCGACGAGTACTGCTGCTTGGATATATTTTGGTTGTTGTACAAAACTCCTACTGTTATCTCCCGAGTCTGTGTAGTTTTCGTCAGTTGGGTTTTCTCCCCAGATGCTTACAAATCCTCCCAGAGGTAGCCAATTGATGGTATATTCCGTTTCGCCAATTTTTTTCCCTATGATTTTAGGAGGAAAACCAATACCAAACTCATCAACACGAATACCTGACTTTTTAGCAACAAAAAAGTGGCCAAATTCATGGACTAAAATGAGCACTACGAGAACAGCTAAAAATATAAGAATGGTCATGAGTTGTAAGTTACACTTAGGCGTTTAATTCAATTTCTTTTTTCTCTGCAAGTTTTTCGAGTGCATCGTTCCCTGCTTTAATGAGTTTCTCCATCTCATCTTTTGCTCTGAACTTATCATCCTCAGACATGTCCCCAGCCTTTTGAATCTTTTGGATATCATCCCACACGTTTTCGCGATGTTTGCGTACTGCTATGCGAGCCTCTTCAAGTTTGGTATTCGTGAGTTTTATAAGCTGAGTTCGTCTATCACTGGTGAGTTCTGGAAATGTTACTCGCACACCTTTTCCGTCTGAACTTACCGATACGCCAAGATTCGCATCACTGATAGCTTGGCGAATTTGATTCACTGCATCTACTTCCCAAGGTGTTACACGGAGTGACCGTGCGTCTTCAATAGTGACACTTCCAACTTGGTTAAGTGGTACTTTGGTACCGTATGAGTCTACTCGCACAGCATCAAGTAATGCTGGTGCAGCTCGACCAGTGCGAATGCTTGCAAGTTCGTTTTTAAAGTGTTCCGTGGTTACTTCTATTTCTTTTGAAAGTTTTTTAAAGTCGTACATAGTGTAAGTTTTGTTTAGTATTTTAATTGTAACAGATGACGTCAAGTGCGGAAAGCTGCTTGCCCGCACACTTAAACTCGTAGCCATGAGTTTAAGTGTGCGGGCTTGACATACAAAAGGAAGGGTGTTTTTCTTGAAGAAGAGAGATTACTTGAGAATCAATAAGAAATTCAAGGAGGTGAGGCATGGTTTCTTCATTTAGGTTTCAGAGAATATCGTTAAAGAATTTTGTTGTTAGGCCAGTCTCAAAAGACTGCGAAGTGTTTGTAGGATGTTTATGTCCTACTTGTGACGATGTCTATGTATTAGGTTACTACTATGTAGATGATGCTGGGGTTCAAAATGGGCCTGCGTACTACGTCAGCGATGAGACAGTAACCTGTATAAATTGCGGTGAAAGCAACCTGCAAAGACCGCTTGTATTTCTGACTACCGAGGAAGCTTCAAATTATGTCACGGAACATGATTCGGAAACCTTTTTCAAGGTTACCGGTAATCAGTGCAAGTTGTGGCGTATGAATGCTCAAATGTATCTGTATTCCCAAAGAGAGCATACAATTCAGTAACTTTCTTAAAAAATAATGACCCTGAGAAGGTCATTATTTAGTTATCATGCTAAGGTATATGCAGAATACTGTTTTTCAAATCCACAACTTGAGGAGATGTAATGGAAACTATTACTTTGATTTTTTCTACGTACCAAAAATTATTTTGCTTGTGGTGGTGGATACCGCTTGCAGGTGTCACATTTCTAGCGCGTTTTGTGTATCTTCTAAAGGAGGATGATGCTACCCTAGCAATTCGGGATGCAATAGAATTTGTGTTTATTGGATTACTTAGTTTATTCCCTTACGCACGGAATCGTATTTCACCTTTGAACTGTATCGATTTCAACATGCGCTGGAAGGCAGTGGGCGTATGTGATTTTTGGGTGTCAGCTCTCACTTTCTTACTGTTCTGCTTGTTTCTGTTGCCGATTGCTTTTGTACTCACCTTTCTGGCAATAATGAAACATAAATAACTGTTTGCCACCACTTGGTAGTTCTATTACTAAGTGGTGTTGTTTTTTCTGTACGCATATATTTAGGTCTGTAAATTATATGACTACAGCAAGATGTTCAAGAAGCATCTTAAGTGAGCTTGAGGTGTCTCGAAGGTAGGTTCTTACAAAACAAATTTCTGAGAGCGATTGCTCGTGTTTCTGTACACCTTTTTTATGTACTGTCGCTTCGAGCGCGTCGATGAATGCCCTTGCCTGTTTTCTATCTTTATCTTTGAGAATTGGTTGAAGGATAGATATTCTATCAGCTACGGTGGTTTGAAGAAATTTTTCTGCAAGAAGCATTTCTGTTGGGGTGCTCTGAAGTCGGCCGCGGTACGATAATCTTGATAATATGGTGGGTAACAAACCTTTTCGTGTGGGGAGGATAAGCACGAAATGTGTATGGGGAGCAGGTTCTTCAAAAAGCTTCAGGAGTGCATTCTGAGCCTCGAGTAAAATACTTTCGCATACAATAATGAACACCTGTGCGCTCCCGAGCGGTGTTTGGTTTGCTCGTGCGGTGAGGTTTCGGGCGTCATCTATGGTATAGCGTTCTCGTTCAATAGTTTCTATATCAGGGTTTCCATGAAGCGGAAGATGAAGCTCTTCTTCTACGTACGTACGAGCCCATGCAAGACCTGTTTCTCGCTCTGCTTCTATCAACGACGCATGGTGATTCATAACAAAACTATACCATATGAAAGACATAAATCTGTGGTATACACAGGCTTTCCACCACTTAGCAAGACTCCACACAACTTACTTGGGTGGTACAATGTAGCCTAAATGGCTTTATCACCAACACATGTACGCGTGCCACCTCAATCTCTTGAGGCTGAGAAAGCACTTCTTGGGGCGATAATGATAAAACCTGAGTGCATGTACGACATATCGGACGTGGTTTCTGCCGACAGCTTCTATGTTGACAAGCATCGACTTATTTATAAAGCGATGCGTGATTTGTTTAGTAAGAGTGAGCCGATAGATGTACTTTCCGTATCAGCACGTCTCAAAGCCAATAAGGCTATTGAACGCATCGGCGGTGCGAGTTACTTAACGGAGCTTGTAAATACCGTACCTGCAACGGCGAATGCGCATCACTATGGAGATTTGGTGCAAAGGGCTGCAACACTTCGATCCCTTATTGATGCTGCGGAGTATATCGCTGAGCTTGGTTTTGATGAAGGAAACGACCTTGAAGAAGTACTTGATGCAGCTGAGAAGAGGATGTATGAAATTACCAACGCTCCAGGTCTTCACAAATTTGTCTCCATGCAAGAGTCACTTGGGGAGGCTTGGGAAAGAATTGACCACCTTCACAACTCAACTGATGAGATGAGGGGTATTCCGACTGGGTACAAAGATCTAGATAACCTACTTGCTGGTCTTCAAAAATCAGATTTGATAATTCTTGCTGCACGACCTTCAATGGGTAAAACAGCCCTCGCACTTGATATCGCCAGACAGACAGCGGTCAATCATAATACCGCAGTAGGTATATTCTCTCTTGAAATGAGTAGTCAGCAGTTGGTAGATCGTATGCTCGCATCCCAAGCAAGGGTAGATGCGTGGAAACTAAGAACAGGAAAGTTGACCACAGATGATGAATTTGCAAAAATACGCGAAGCTATCGATAAACTTTCTACGGCGCCTATTTACATTGATGACAAGCCTGCAAACAATATTCTAGGTATGCGTTCGGTAGCAAGGAGGCTGAAGCGAGAGCATGGACTTGGACTTATTATAGTTGACTATCTCCAAATGATGGCGCCTACGGGCAAGCACAGCGGAGATTCTTTGGTGCAACAAGTTACAGAAATTTCGCGTTCGCTAAAATCACTAGCACGTGAGCTTGAAGTACCGGTACTGGCACTCTCACAGCTCTCTCGTGCGGTGGAACAGCGACGTGGCAAACCAAGGCTCTCTGACCTTCGTGATTCAGGAAGTATTGAGCAGGATGCTGACGTCGTTATGTTTATTCATCGAGAGGACAAAATGAATGACACTTCAGACAGACCAAATATTGCAGAGATTATGGTTGAAAAACACAGAAATGGCCCCGTGGGTAAAATTGATCTCTATTTTGATGAAAAGAAAGCAAGTTTTCTCTCAATAGAAAGATCTAATTATGGATCAGTGGATGAAAAAGTAGGTGCTGAAGCTGATGAAGATTGGTAGAGAGGTAAGCTTGCCCCGCCACGGGCGGGGTGAAAGTGATGAGTAAAGCGAGTACTGAGCTAAAAGTTTATAAAGTAAAATGTTTATAAAGTCTGTCCCCGCCTTGGCGGTGTAGGATTTCAATAAAAATTGAAAATTAAAAATTACCGAATCATGGACGCACTTTCACAACTTACTGAGCTTTTAAAAAAGTTGCCTGGAATTGGTCCACGGCAGTCACGACGACTTGCGTTTTGGTTTGTGAGACAGGATCAGGCGTTTATACAATCGTTTTCAAAAACGCTTCTTGAAGCGCGAAGTACGATTACAGTGTGTCCGAGGTGTAAACGACTTCACCCAAAAAATTCTGCTCGTGAATTCTGTGCTATTTGTTCAAGTGAAGCGCGTGATGCAACGACCGTGATGTTGGTAGAAAAAGATGTTGATCTGGAAAATATTGAGCGCACTGGTACCTATACAGGACGGTATTATGTTCTTGGTGGTACCACGAGTCCTCTTGATGCACATCCTGAGAAAAAAGTTCGCATAGAGAGTTTTCTGGCACTCCTTGCAAATACAAATGAACCCGTTAAAGAAGTCATTATTGCACTTTCTGCTACAACCGAAGGTGAGGATACGTACACCTACATTGAGGAAAAAATAAAACCCATTATTAAAGAGCGAGCCATTACTATCACAAAACTTGGTCGTGGGCTCTCCACAGGAACAGAGCTCGAGTACGTTGACAAGGATACTATGGTGCATGCGCTGAAACGCCGAAGTTGACATAGGACTTGCACAAACGGTGCACCACCCCAGTACCACAAAGCTCCGCAATGGGTACGGGGCAGGCAGGAGTACTTCATTTTTGTAAAGCCTTCGGCTAACAAAAATTGGTCGCATTTCTTCGTTGCCCGCCCCGTACTGAAGCTTCGCTCTAGTACAGGGCCCGTCACAAAATGTCTCTCGTAGTATTGTTCATACAACTTGTTCCATTTTGCTAGGGCGCTGATGAAGTGCAACCTAATTTTTAAGGAGCAAAGCGACTATAAAAATGGGAATGCCCTTGTGGCACATCCATTTACGCAAGTCCCGTACTATTTAATCGCCTTTGGCGAAAATTTTCACAGTATCGCGAACTTTTTCTTCATTGAAACCGCGTAAAATACCTGTGTAGTATGCAAAGAGTTGCAAGGGTATGTTTGCGAGAATTGGAGTTAAACAATGCTTGGTATCAGGAATATAAAAGACATCGTCGGCAAGTACTTTGACGTTCATGTTTCCTTCAGTTGCGATAGCAAGAATACTACCGTGTAATTTTTTGAGCTCCTCAACATCTTTGTGCATGGCACTATATGTAGAATCACTCGGCATAATGGCAATGATTGGAAATATCTCGTTTATCATCGCTATAGGACCATGTTTTATTTCCCCACCAGGGAAACCTTCTGCGTGTACATAGGATACCTTTTTGAGCTTGAGAGCCCCCTCGTATGCGGTGGCTATGTTGTATTCCCGACCCATAAAGAGGAAGTCATCATACCCAAGGTACTTTTCTGCAAGCTCTTTAATCTTGTCTCTTTTTGAAAGGATGGATCGAGCTTTGTCAGGAAGGCGTTGTATTTCCACAACTAACTCCGCACCTTGTGCTTGCGAAACACCTCGTAATCTACCTAAAAACAAGGCAATCAGTGTAAGTATCTCCAGTTGACTCACGAACCCTTTCGTTGACGTGATACCTATTTCCGGTCCTGCGTGGTTAAATACGCCAGTATCAATTTCTTTTGCTATGGTGCTACCTACGACGTTAACTATACCAAGGGTGAGCATGCCGACTCGTTTTGCTTGTTTAAGGGCAGTAATAATATCAGCTGTTTCTCCAGATTGTGAAATTGCTAAAAATACGGTCTTGTTGGGCGTGGCGAGTATCGGTCTGTTACAAAACTCTGATCCATACTCCACATCAACTCGTATACCTGCGTGATCCTCAATAAGCAGTTTTCCGATGAGTCCAGCATAGTATGACGAACCGCATCCAACAATAACGATGTGGTCAATCTCTTGCAGTTCACGTGCGTAGTCTTCAAGTCCTTTAAGTTTTGTATTTCCTTCATTAATAACAATTCTTCCACGCGCTGCGTTTTCAAGTGCTGAAGGTATTTCAAGTATTTCCTTAATCATGCTGTGGGTGTGCTTGGAAGCAGTTTGAAACTCCTCATATTCTTTCTGAAGCAGTTTAGGCTTACGGGTCATCTTGCGGTGATCTGTTGAGTATATAGAGTACCCCTCTTTGTTAACGACCGCGTACTCACCATCCTTTAAATAAACTACATTGCTCGTGTGTCGACGCATCGGGGTAATATCTGAAGCCATAATATACTCTCCTTCCTTTACCCCTATTGCCATAGGGCTTCCAAGTGAGGCTAGTACAATTGTTTCTGGATCATCGGTAGCGATGACTGCTATACCGTACGACCCTTGAACCTGTGCAAGTGCGGATGATACTGCGTCAGATAGTTTTTTTTCAACCTCGTACTCCTTTGCTATTAAGTGTGCTAGTACTTCTGAGTCAGTGTCGGATGTAAAAACATTTCCTTTTTTTTCTAACACGTCACGCAACTCTTGATAGTTTTCTATCATCCCATTATGAACCAACCAAATTTTTTGTGTTGGATCTGTGTGTGGGTGGGTGTTTTTTTGTGAGGGTAGTCCATGTGTTGCCCACCGTGTATGTGCAATACCTGTCGTACCAAGGAGAGAGTTCGGTAAAGAGTCAGCAAGATTTTGAACTGTCCCGACAGTACGAAATGCACCATATCCAGAAATATACATTCCCACCGAGTCGTACCCTCGATATTCGAGTTCTCGCAGGCCATCTAAAAGAATCGAACTTGCAGGTTTATTTCCTGTATATGCAACAATGCCACACATAATATTATACTTATATATACTACTCTATCAGGTTTTAGGTTTGATTGTTAGAAAGTAATGTAGTACTAGACTTTCATAAACGGATGCAGTTCGACAAGTCCACACACATAGCTTATGTGTGTGGACTTGTCCGTGCTCCGACGCTAAAGCTTTGGCGCAAGAGTCCATAGCTTTAGCGAAGGTGGAGGCACTCAAACAAAATAATACGAGGAGGCGTATAAGTAGCACGGTGAGTATTGTTTTGTGAAGTGCACGAAGGAATGCGCCGTTTATGAAAGTATAAAAAAACCGTCGTAACATATGACGGTTTTTTACTTGATTTTATTAACAGAAACTTTGGCAAACGGTTGACGGTGTCCTAAACGGCGTTTATACCTGCTTTTTGCCTTGTACTTCATTATGTGTATTTTCTTCCCTTTTCCTTCCTCAGTAAACTTTACCTCAACTGTAGCTCCCTCAATATAAGGAGTGCCGACCGTTGTGGCTGAGCCAGTATCAACGACTAAAATTTTATCAAAAATGACCGTATCTCCAGTTTTGTGGTCCTTAAGTTTCTCAATCGAAAAAATGTCGCCTTCAGCAACTTTGTATTGTTTTCCTCCTGTTTCTATGATTGCGTATGCCATAATCGGATGCATTATGCACTATTGTCTTAATCTACGCAAGTCTCGTTAGACGCAAGTTGCAGAGCAACTGCGTCCCGATGCGAAAGAATCGGGACGAGCCTCTAACGGGACAAGCCCTGTAATGTAGTAATTTAATCCTTGTTTTCTGTAGGTTTTTCTAGGGTAAGTTTCTCAAACTCTGGTGAATCACCCGTAATTTTTAATACATCTTTTTCGATTTTACCCAGTTCTTTTTGAGCAGTGTTAAAGTGATTAACTGTGGTGCCAAGTGCATTTCCAAGTTTTGCAAAATACTCATCATATGCTCGTAAGTGTCTCGAAAGTGACTCAACTTGTTTCCCTATTTGTTTTGCCGATTCTTCTATTTTAAAAGCTCTGAAACCGTATAGCACCGTCTGAAGGTAGGCTGCGAATGTTGTTGGGGAAACAATAATGACATTTTTATCTTTGTACGCATAGTCGATAAGTGAGCGCGTGTTTACTTTTACCGCACCCACTTCGTTGACGAGCAGGTCGTAGTATATCGCCTCGGCTGGAATATACATGAATGCAAAAGGAAGAGTATTGTCCTTGGGTCGAATATATTTAGCAGTTTCTTCTATACGTTTTTTTAAATCTTTTTGAAACTCCTTTTCTAGTTCTATGCGCTGCACTTCATTGGTTTCATCAACAAGTCGTCGATAATTATCAAGTGAGAACTTGGCATCGACTGGTATCATTCCATCTTTAGTAAGTATGACCGCATCTACCGTGTCCCCACCTGCAAATTGATATTGTAGTTTGTAGGAAGTTGGAGGTAGCATATTTTCAATAATAAGCTGTAAGGAAGCTTCACCGAGGTTGCCACGTTGTTTTTGATGTTTTAAAACTTTTTCAAGATTTTGAAGTTGCTCTGCAATTGAGAAAACTTGTTTTGAAGATTCAGAAACCTCAGTCACTTGACGCACGACATTTCGAAGTTGTTCATTTACTTCTTTGTTAATACCTTGAACAAGTTCTCTACTTTCTTGAAACTGTATATTTGAACTCTCACGCATCGTTCTCGTAAGATCTTGAATTTGTTGTTGGAGTAGGAGTGTATCTCTTGAGGTATCTTCTTTTTTGGGTTTTTTCAGAAAGAACCACAAAATAAAACTGTTTCCGAGAATTAGAAGAACTATTACCAGTATAAAAAATGTTTCCATATCAATATACTAAAGTCATTAGTGTTGTTTGGCAAACCAAACGAGGTAAAAATTAGCGAGCTTGCCCCGCTGTGAACTGTACCCCATTTAGTAGACACTAAATGGGGTACAGTTCACTGTGGCGGGGTGAAAGTAATGAGTAAAGCGAGTTACGAGTAAAAGATGTGGGTTGTTTCACTTCTTCACTTCTATGGAAGCTACGGCAGGACAAGGCGCAATGACAAAAACAAGCTACGAAGGCAGTTTCTCCGCAACCAGCGTTTTTTGGAAATCCCGCTCAAACAAAAAGAACTTCATGAGCTCAATCGTGGCGAGATTCATAATACCCACACCAACGAGAAGGAGTTTTTCAAAAGAAGTAAGTGGAGTGATAGAAAGAAGTGTCATGAGCGGGTTCCATGTAAGCGCCAGCAATAACAGAGATATACTGGTCAAGAGTGCAAAAAGTAAATATTTGTTTGAAAACACATTAATCTTCCAGACAGGGGTGTCGAGTGATTTGAGTGAAAAACTAAAGAAGATGGCGTCAAGAGAGAGTGCGACAAACATCACTGTACGCATTTCTTCCTCAGGAAGGCCAATACTGTTGAGCCAGTAGTACAAGCCGACGAGCAGTAGTCCTGTGGTAAGTGATACTAGGATGATAAGTTTACGAAGTTCCTTGGTTAGAATGTTTTTGGAAGCGGCACTGCGAGGATCGCGCTTCATGGCGTGCGGGTCTCTGCCCTCAAAAGCAAAAGAAAAACTCATAAGCCCTTCCTCAACAATGTTTGCCCAGAGTATTTGTGTTGGCACGAGGGGGAGAGGTCCTCCTATTGCCAATGCACCTCCGATAACAAAAATTTCACTGAAAGAAGTAGAGAGAAGGTAGGCAATAATTTTCTTGAGGTTGTCTATGATGCGTCGTCCTTCTTCAATTGCTGAGACAATAATAGAAAAACTATTGTCGATTAATACAAGGTCACTCGCTTCCTTTGCCACTTCTGTACCAGAGCCTACCGCTACACCTATACTTGCGGCGCGTAGAGCTGGTGCGTCGTTAATACCGTCACCAGTCATGGCGACGACTTCTCCACTACTCTTCAAAACCTGAGCTATTCTAAGTTTGTGAGCCGGTGTAGCACGTGCAATGACACGAACTCTTTGCAGTTTTGTATACAAACCAGCATCATCCAATTCTTCAATCTCATCTCCTCTGATAACAAGCTCATCTCCAGGCTGGGTAATACCCACTTGTTGTGCGATGTAGTGTGCAGTCTCGGGATTGTCACCAGTGAGCATGATTACCTGTGCACCTGCTTCTTTTACTTCAGCTATTGCTTTGGCAACATCAGTACGAATAGGATCTTCAAAAGCTATGAATCCAGCAAACACAATGCCATCAAGTAAGTTTTGTGCATCAGTTGTTTCTTCAGGAATAGAATCAATACTGACATCTCGATATGCAAGACAAATAAGACGCTTACCCTCGAGGGTTCGTTCTCTGAGAACATCTGAGAGACGCTTTCGCTCGTGGGGAGTCACTTTTACCCTTTTTCCATCCACTCTGATGTACTGCGATGCCTCGAGTAGCTTTTCTGGTTCACCACTGAGAATCAAACGGTTTGTTTTCTTTGCTGGGTTTTTATGGAGTGAGGCCCCAAAGCGACGTGTCGAAGTGAACTGTAAGTAGTCGAGTCTGGGGTAGGCTTCCAAAACCTTCTCTTGTGAAATACCTGCTTCAAGTGCTGAAAGTACGACAGCTTTTTCTATTGGTCTACCATGTACGACGAGCTGTGCAGATGCGTCAGTAGTCTCCTCAATAAACGCGTCACTCATAAGTGTTGCTTGTTCAAGAAGAAACTTATTATCGTCGTCAGGACCTTCTCTATGATCTCGGATACCCGAATAGCTGTGTAGCGATGCAAGCTTCATACGAGCTTCAGTCAGAGTTCCTGTCTTGTCAGTCAAGATAACAGTGGTAGCACCCAATGTCTCAGCGGCCAGCAGGTTTCGGACTAACCCGCCACGTTTCAAAATAGACTCCATGCCCACGGCAAGTACGACGGTCACCGCAGCAGGAAGTCCAGAGGGTACTGTGGCGACGGCAGTTGCAATAGCAACAAGGAGCATGTCGAGAAGGTCGCGTTGTTGTATGAAGCCGATGAATAAGATACACGCCAGAGCTATAACGACCACATAGGTCAAAAAACGTGTTATGTTTTTAATATTTTTTTGTAGTGGCGTAGTTTGTTCTGAGATAGTTTGAAGTGACAGAGCAATTTTTCCTATTTCTGTTTTTTCTCCTGTAGCCACCACGACACCTCTCCCGTGGCCGGATTCAATAAGGGTCCCCATCCAGAGCATGTTGGTTTGCTCGGCTAGTGGTGCGTGTAGTGCTATCTGATCTTTAGACTTGGAGACAGCAAGCCACTCGCCTGTGAGAGCTGCTTCGTTTACCTTCAAGTCTTTTTCCTCCACAATCCGAATATCCGCAGGAATAAGGTACCCACCCTGCAGTGCGACTATATCTCCTGGTACTAGATTCTCAGCGAGTATGTTGAGTTTTTTTCCTTCACGAAAGACAAGTGCATGTCGTTCTTGAGAAGTGTTTAGTTTCTGAAATGCCTTACTGGCGCGCTCTTCCTGTAGCGTTCCGATAATCACATTAATAATGACGGCAATAAAAATTACGAGCGAGTCGATATATTCTTCAAGTAACAGTGTCACCATCCCGGCACCGATGAGGATATAACTCAACGAACTCTTGAATTGTAATAGTACTTTGGCAAAAATACCTGTTTCTTTTGACCCTATTAGGACATTTTTTCCATAGAGCGCCAACCGTCTATCCACCTCTTCGAGGGTGAGTCCGTTCTCAAAATCAACAGCAAGAAGTCTTCTAACCTCGTCTGTCGACATACTTTCCCATGCCTTTTGTGAAAAATCCATTTGGACTAAGTATACCGCATGAAGCTTGTGCCTATGAAGCCGTTTCCTAACAGGTGCGTCTTTTTCAGCACAACGAAACTTGCCCGCACACTTACATTCACACTGTGTTGCTTTGCAACACGCACACCGCGGTGTGCAGTGTGAATGTGAGTGTTCGGGCTTGTAAAGATTCGAAGCATGGTATAATCAAAATACTCTATAAAATAAAATTACCGTATGACACTACAACAAACAGTTCGTGCAGATATGGTTGAGGCAATGAAGGCAAAAGAAGAAGTTCGTTTGCGAGTGTTACGCAGCCTTCTTACACTCTTCACACTTGAACTCACGGCAACTAAGCGGAC
>Ga0209212_1001948_pt1 | contig 31158 bp, 27 predicted proteins | sample RifGroC2_FD_183996 | JGI IMG/M metagenome (GOLD analysis project Ga0209212, IMG submission 183996) | Groundwater microbial communities from Rifle, Colorado, USA - Groundwater C2 (SPAdes) (version 2) | ecosystem: Environmental > Aquatic > Deep subsurface > Groundwater | place: Rifle, Colorado...
TGCCTCTTTTACAGCTTTCATTAAATTGGAAAAGAACAGGTTAAAAAACAAAATATCTTGGTATGAACAAAAGGCGGGAATATCCAGATTGGCTACAGTTGGCTATTTGGCAAACGCGTAAGTCCTAGAATATTTAAATATTAAAATATTCATTACAAAAGCGCTTTATTGAATATTGTTATATTAATATATTTAATGAATATTGATTATTGAGTATTGAATATTTATTACAGTATTTTTTAAATTTGCACATAGTTACACAATATGCTAATCTTTTATCATCACATGTTAATTATAAGCTTCTATATAAGGAATCCCGCTTTATATTTATGGCTATATTTTTTCCCTAAAAGACCTTGAAAGTCTGTTTTTTTGGTATTTTAATGCATTTATTTTTGTTTTCCCAGCGTAGTATATTAACAGTTCACTATGCCCAGGTATAGTATTCTATAATAAATTACAAAACACGACTGTAACCTTTTTAATGTTTTAACGTATTATTAATTACAATGAATTCATAGGCATTTTTGTTTTTGAATCATTTTAACCTGATGAGCGCGCAGATTAACGAAAAAATTATATATTTGAAGCTCCGACAGAAAGACAAGGAAGCATTCATAAAAGCCTATGACAATTATATTGATGACATCTATCGCTTTATATATTTTAAAGTCGGTAAAAAAGAAGACGCAGAGGATATAACCTCTTTGGTATTTTTAAAATCTTGGGACTATATTCAGAATAATAAGCTGGAGGACTACAAGACTTTGAAAGCGTTTTTTTATAAGGTAGCCAGAAACGCGGTTATTGACCATTACCGCAAAAACAGCGGATTGGAAAATATCAGCATAGATAAGGAAGAAGGAAGCATTGATATCGTAGATGAAAAAATTGATTTGGAAAAAGCTTTTGACATCAAGCTCGATTACGAAAAATTGATGTCGGCAATGGCAAGCCTAAAAGGCGAATACAGAGAAGTTTTGATGCTAAGATATATTAATGAATTATCCATAAAAGAAATCGCGGATATATTAGAGAAAGACAAAGGCAATGTAAGGGTTTTACTTTTCCGAGCGATCGGAGCGATAAAAAAAATAGTTTCTAATTAATTTTTACAGCCCAGATCTGACATTTTGAAATATATTTAATTATTTTTTTAAAATTAAGCCTTTAAACTTTTAAAATTTAAATGGTAATACAAGATTAGATATTGTATTTATTGCTTTAACATACACGCTAATAGTAATAGACGTAAAGGCGAGTAATTTTAAAAAAATAATTAAATATATTTCAAAATGTCGCGCAAAACGAATAGTTAAAAAGAAAAAAATGAGTGTTAATGAAAAACAAATTATCAGTCATATAAAAACGCTTTCGAGCCTAAGGCCGGATTCTGATTGGAAAACCAAGAATCGGGAGCTTTTGTATAATCAGATTTCCTCAACCCAGAACGCTAACGTTCCGGCCGGTTTCAGTTTTAAATATTTTTTCAATAACAATATCGTGTTTCAATATGCACAAACAATACCTCAATCAACCATGGTTGCGGTATTTATTTTTGTCTTTTTGGTTAGTGGTAGTGTTGTCAGTTTGCGCGCTTCCGAAAATTCCGTTCCGGGCGATTCCTTTTATATCGCAAAAATAATGAGCGAGAAAACTCAGCTCGCTTTGACATTTGACGAAAAGAACAAAGCGCTTTTGGGAATTGAGTTTGCCGGCAATCGCGCCGAAGAAATAAACCAGGTCTTGGCGCAGTCACAGGTATCGGAAGAAAACAGTGAGAAGGTGGAAAAACTGGTCGTGGATTTTAAAAAAGAAATCAAGGTTGCAAAATCGCGTTTGGAAAAAATAAATCAGACTAAGACTGCGGATAACAAAATCGTACCGATTAATAATGATGGCGTGAAAAATCCAGACGAAGAAATTTTAAATGATGACGATTCGCTTGTTTTTAGCGCTAACGCGGACAAGGATGATGTTGGAATAAATATTTTTGATCCTGCGACAAACAAGGCAGAGGATATTGCCACGCCGACAATTATGGATGGAAAGACAGAAGAGGCGGCTTCCGGCACCAAGGCGGTGATTGTCGCAGACCCTCGGGAAATACTAAAAAAAGCCGGCGATTTTTTGAACAGCGATGATATTGATTCTACTTTGAGCCTTATGGATGAGGCAGGGGAGGTTATGGATATGGTTGGAGGAGGCGGGGAAGTGAAGGCAGGTGAGGAGGCATCGAGTACGGAGGAGGTTAAGTAGTTTTAAATTATAATTTCTAATGTCTAATTTCTAAATTTTTTTAGACATTAGAAATTATAATTTAGAAATTCTAAACGCATATTTTTCAGTCCAGACAAAAATCTGGTTTGAAAAATCTGCGTTTATACGCGGGTTCGTCCGCCACAGTGGCAGACGCAAGGCATAATTGAAAGGTCGGCCCTTTGATGAGGGTTTATGCCTCTTAATTAAAATAAAAACATAATCTTTAAATCTGAATATTTCTTTGTCTTAAAGCAAAAAGTAAATGAACTTAGCTTTTCCAGGCCCCGGTTTTGTGAAAAACAAATGGGGCAGGATAGTATCCGTTCGCTTGTCAATTGGTACCAGTGCTTCCCGTTTTTTATAAAACCGGGGACTTGGAAGCGGGATTCCGGTTTATTTGCTCGACTGCTTTATAAAGAGAAATTTTAAAAAGATTTTAAAGATTTTGAAAGGACAAAATTATTATGCAAAAATTACGCAAAGCTTTAGTTGTTGGCGTTATGGCGATTACCGTTTTGTCTGTCAGCATGTTGGCTGTACCTTTCCAGGTTGGCGCAACTGCACAGGCCGGTGATTTAATTAAAATGGATGGTCTTTCATCTGTTTATTTCCTAGCTGCCGATGGCAAGCGATACGTTTTCCCTAATGAAAATACATATTTCTCCTGGTACAGCGATTTCTCAGGCGTTGTTACTATTCCTCAATCGGAATTAGAAACATATCCTTTGGGCGCAAACGTTACAATGAGACCGGGAACAAAATTGGTAAAAATTACCACAGACCCAAAAGTTTACGCAGTTGAACCAGATGGCAAATTGGTGCATGTTCCAAGCGAAGCTACTGCTATCGCTTTGTTCGGCGCTGATTGGGCAAAGCGCGTTGTTGACGTAGCTGACTCTTTCTTCACAAACTACACTGTAACCGGTAACACAGTAAGCGCAACTGCTTACCCAACCGGTTCTTTGGTAAAGTTTGGCGGAGCTGATGTTTACTACATTGATGCAAACGGCGCTGCTCGCAAAGTTGCTAACGAAGCCGCATTTTTAGCAAACCGCTTTAAATGGGATGATGTTATCACATCAACTTTGACCATGCCTGCCGCTGGCACTGACATTGCTGGATCCGAATCAGCTATCACCGACACCTCTTCTGGTGCAGGCGGTACTGCTGGCGCTGGAACCGGTTTGACTGTTGCTTTGTCAGGAATGACACCTGCTTCTGCTACATATATCAGAGACACTGGTGCTGTTGTTGCGCAAGCTGCCGCAGGATTCACAACAATCAACTTTACAGCTTCAAATGACGGTGATGTTACCGTTAATACTTTGAAATTGACCAGAGGTGGTATTTCCGCTGACGGCGATTTGGGAACTGTTTATTTGTATGAAGGCGAGAACATGATTGCTGAAAATACTTCATTCTCAAGCAAAATCGTTACTTTCTCAAATTCAGCCGGATTATTCACTGTTTCCAAAGGCACAACCAAAACTATCAGCGTTCGCGCGGACATTGCCGCTCTTAACGCTACTGTTTCCGGAATCATTTTGGGTGTTGCTTCTGCTTCTGACATTACTACTAACGGCGCGGCTGTTAGCGGCTCTTTTCCGATTAACGGAAATCAAATGTCTGTTGGCACAGTAACTGACCTTGGACACATGAATTTTTCCAGCTTTATAACAATCCCTTCTACAATTGATCCAGGTTTGACTAATCAAGAACTTTGGAGATTCAATGCAACTGCAAATGATCAAGACATGGTGATTGAAAAAATCAAAATGACTGTTGTTGGAACTGTTTCCAACACTGACTTGGCAAATTTCAAACTTGAAGTTGCCGGCGTTCAGATCGGTTCAACCGTATCTAGCCTGCCATCAAGCAAGGAACTTGTTTTTGATTTATCATCTGCTCCATACAAAATCACAAGCGGCCAGACCAAGACTATTGCTGTCAAAGGCGATATTATTAATGGTTCTGGCAGAGCATTCAAATTTACCATCAGAAAAGTTGGCGATGTTTCCGTAAAAGATAACGGTTATGGTATTGCTGTTAAACCTTTGGTAAATGACGCAGCTTTCGTTTTGATGGAACCGACATCTGGCGCTGGTACAAGTGTTAATAATGGCACTTTGACCGTAGGCGTAGCTACAGATTCCCCAACCGGAAACGTAGCATCTGGTGCAACCGGCGTAACCTTGGCAAAATTCACATACAAAGCCAATGGCGAAGACATCAAAATCAACCAAGCGACTGTTGATGTTAACGTTGAATCTATTGATTACTCATTAAAGAATGGTAAATTATATTTCAACGGAACCCAGGTTGGTTCAACTGATACCGAAGTTACTGATGAAGCAAATGTACTTTATACCATGAACCAAGTAATTTCTGGTGGCAACACTGCTATTTTGGAATACAAGGCTGATATAATTATCGGTACATCATCTGCCGCTTTGCCTGCTAACGAAACTATCGTTGTTAGCTTGATTGGCGGATCAGACGCAAGCGGACAATCTTCATTGTCAACAATTACTGCTGGCGCAGCTACTGGTAAATTGTTAACTGCAAAAACCGGTGCGTTAAACGCAGCGATTAACGCTTCTTTAGCAAACTACACCACCACTAACCCAACCGGAGTTGCTGGTGCGAACAATGTTAAAGTCGCTTCATTCGTATTGACAGCAGGTGCTGGCGAAGGCGTTACCGTTACCCAGGTTGTTGTCGGTGATGATGACGGTGAAGCTACATCTGATTTCGGTGATAATTTCCAAAATTTGACTTTGAAGAATGGTACAACTGCATTGGCAACCACTCAAGGCACACTATCAGGAGATGCAGGCGCAAATTATACTTTTAATTTGAGCCCAGCTTTGGTTATAGCTGCTGGACAGCAGGTTGTTATTGACTGCTATGCTGACATCAAATCCAGTGCTACTGGCTTTGCTTCAGGGTCTCAACCAGGTCTAGAGTTTGTGAGTGCAAGTGCAACTGGAAACAACACTTCTGCAGATGCAACTTATTCAACATTGGTAAATTTGCAGAATGTTATCATTTCAGCTGGCGGCGGAGTGACTATCGCTATTGATTCTACCACTCCAGATGCTGCTCAGATCACTATGGGTGCTACTGATTTGACTTTAGCAGTTATTAAATTTACTGCTAGCTCCTCAGAGGACCTAAATATTAGCAGAATCAAATTGAAAAATACCGGAAACGCTGGAACAAGTTTAACTAATGTTAAACTTTACGATGGTGCGACTCAAGTTGGATCCTCTATCAATTCATTTGATGCGGCTTCCAATGGTTATGCTGAATTCAATTTGTCAACCAATTGGGTAATAACTAAGAACACTTCAAAGGCTTTGACAGTTAAAGCTTCTGTTGGAACTTATCCAAATGCTACATCAGCAGGAACCGGTGTTATCGGTATTGCTGCAGCTGGCGACATTGACACCACTGGTGCTGCTTCTGGCAATACAATTACTGAAACTGTAAATTCTGCCACTGGCAATGAGATGACCATTGTTAGAACAAAGATTACTGTTGCAAAAGACGCTACTTCACCTTCTGGTTCTGCAAGTCCTAGCGCAGACCTTACTGTTGCTGTATTTTCTATAACCAATACTTCTACTGTGGACAGTCAAGAGGCAAAAATCTCTGATTTGGCAGTAAGAGTTTCTGCAAACAGCGGATGGGGTACAGCAACCAGTACAGTAAAAATTTACAAGGAAAGCAAAATTGCTGCTAACTTGCTTGGAACAAAAACATTCAACAACGGTACAGTAGTTGGCGATGTTGCGTTTGAAGGCTGGACAGGTGGCGATACAAATCCTGCATCAGGATCGCTTAAAGATGTGAACATTGCTTCTGGCGCAACAGTTAAACTCATTGTTGTTGTTGATGCAAGCGTTAACTCTGCTTCTGATGACACTATTACTGCTAGTTTAAACGCTGGTGATATTAGATGGGAAGATGGAGTATCCATTGGAGCATCTTATTTTTCAGAAGTAAATTCACTTCCAGTAACCGGTGGAACTTTAAATTTCTAATCACTTAGAAATATCAGTTCAACCTTAAAAATCGAATTTCGGTTTTATGCCCCCCGCCCTTCTCGAAGGGCGGGGGACTTTTTTTAACCGCTGATTAGCGCTGATTGTCTGAACCGCTGACCGTGCCTGCCGGCAGGCAGGTTAGCGCATGATTATCCTGGTTACACTGAAATAAAATATCAGCGAAATCACGTGTAATCATGCGATAATCAGTGGTTCTGACTTGTTTTTTGGGATTATTGTGGTATAATTATGATATATAATTTAATATGTCAAAACTAGAAACAACAATTTTATATTTACTCGCGAGAGCGAAAGAAAGAGGCAAGGAAAATTTGTCAAAATTTGAATTGTTTAAATTATTGTATTTATTGGAAATTGAATCTTATAAGTTTACCGGAAAAAGCTTTTTTAATTCCAGTATTTCTTTTGTCAGAGACAAGAATGGTCCGATTTCAATAGATATTTACAATGCGCTGAACATTCTGAGCGGCAAACATATAAATATGACAGAAGAGAAGAAAGATAATTATGAATATCCAAGACATTGCATATCTTTGAAAAATATAATAAACAAAATTGATTTAAACGAATCGGAAAAATTGTTTATAAATAGCGTGGTAGAATCGTATATTTTATTGCCGATCAAAGAGCTGAAAAAAATCGTTTACAACACCGAGCCGATGTTGAAATTAATCGAAATCGAAAAACAAAAAAAAGCAAAAGTATTAAAAGGCGAAAAACTAAATTTTGATTGCGTACCGCTTGACGAAGATATTTTAGAAATGATTTCTGCGTAATTATGAATAAATATAAGATTTCTGACATATTGCATTTTGAAAAATATTATTTTACGGATAACAATAGTTTCGCAAAACATTTTGCTTTGGTTTTATTGCCTTCGCAGATAATGAATTTTCAAAACAATCTGTTGTGTTCAGTAATCACATCAAAAGAAGAAAAATATTATTCTTTAAAATTGGAATCCGATAAATATTGTTGTTTTACCAAAAACAGTTACGCTTGTTTTAAACGAAGAGACATTCAAAATATTTGTGATTTAAGCAACAACAAACAGCCGGTTGGTCAATTGGATAAAAATGATTTTAAAAAAGCTTTTGCCATTATTAAAAGCGTATATTATGGTTCCGATGACATATATTTAATGGCGACAGTTATCCGCGAATGGAAAAAAATAAAATCAGGGTTTTGATAAAATGATTTTAAATATAAAAATATGCCAAACAAAAAATCAATAATATTATATCTATGCGTGTTTTTATTAATTGCCGGCGGTGTTTTTGTTTATAATAATTATTATTACAAAGCAAAGGTGATAAATTTGCCGGGCGCTTCTTCGCCGACCGAAGAGACGGATGCCACATCTACGGCTAACGATTATAATACGCTTATGACACTTGGTCTGGAACAGAAAGCCAAGGGTGATATGGGGGATAGGGCGAGCTATGATAAAGCGATTGAAACTTTTTCTTTGATAATCAAAAATACTGAAAGCAAATATTGGTTGCCGTATTTGAATCTGGGCAATACTTATAGTTCGGTTGGAAATTTTGTTGAAGCAGACAAGGCATACGCAAAAGCTATGGAAATATCCGGTGGTGGTGAAATTACGGTATATCAATCAAGAATCGATTCATGGTTTTTTGATCCGACAAAAAAGCCGGAAGAAATAAAAAAGCTTTACGAAGAAGCGATCGCGAACGTATATGATAACGTGAACCTGATCAAAGGCTATGCCGGCTATCTGCGCGACAGGGGAGACAAGGCTGAGGCGATTGTGCAGTTCAAGGTATTGGCAGAGATGTTTCCGGAGAAGGATGTTTATAAGGAGGAGATTAGAAATTTGGGTAACTAATTAGTTAATTAGTTGATTAGGTAATTAGTTAATTAGGGTATTGTGCTTGGGGATTTGGGGTTTTTATCAAACCTTTGTTAACAATCCCTAAGTACCTATGCCCTAAAAGAGTTTGACACTAAACCCGCGTCTTGATACTATAAAGCTATAATAAACTAACAAAATTACCAAAAAACGGTATTTTTTTTAATCCAATGTCCCAAAAAACCTATCTCTATATCCTAAAAATCGGTTCGTTACTCGCGTTATTGCCGATTTTTTTTGTGTTCAAGAATTTGCTCTTTCCTTTTATTACCTCAAAACAGATACCTTTTAATATTTTGATTGAAGTACTTTTGATTTTTTGGGCTGTTTTTATTATCAAATATCCGGATTACAACCCCTTTGACCGGCCGGAGAAAAAAAAGCTGATCACCAGCGGGTTGATTGCTTTTTTTGCGGTAATGGTTATATCCTGCTTTACCGGAGTTGACTTGAACCTTAGTTTTTGGGGCGATATTGAGCGCATGCTTGGCGCTTTTCACATCCTGCATTTTTTCGGTCTTTACCTAATTATAATTACGGTTTTTCGCGACTGGCGCGATTGGAAGGAAATGCTCGTTTGGTCGCTTATTCTGTCTGTATTTTTGAGCATAAAAGGCCTGACCGGAATGGAGTACAGCACGCTGGGCAATTCATCGTATGTTAGCGGCTACCTAATATTCAATATCTATTTCGCGCTTCTTTTGTTTTTTAAAGAAAAAAATTCTTTGTTGCGCTGGCTTTATCTTACTCCTTTGGTTTTTCAGCTTCCGGCTTTTTACCGTGCGAACACGACGGGCGCAATTGTCGGCCTTGGGTTTAGCGTTCTAGTCGTATTTTTTCTTTATGGCGTATTGCACAAAAATAAAAAACTACGCGTAGCAACACTTGCGGTTTTTTTATTGTCTTCGATTCTTATCGTTTATCTTTTGAATAATGTGAATAAACCTCTTGTCCAAGATAGCAAATTTTTGCGAGGCACAATCGGACAAGTAACATTTAGTAAAAACACTTTCCAAACCCGCTTGATTTCTTGGAAAGCGGCCTACAAGGATTTTAAAACCCATCCGTTTTTGGGAGTTGGGCATGGGAACTACGCGATTGTGTTTGATAAGTATTTTGATCCCGTTTTTTTGAATTATACTGACCAAGAAACCTATTTTGACCGCGCCCACAACAATGTCATCGATATCGCGTCCACGACCGGTTCGATCGGTATCTTGGCGTATCTGTCGATTTTTATTTTTGTTTTATATTATCTTGTTATCGCATATCGCAAGGACAAAATATCCGTCCATGAATTCGCGATGCTTATGGGACTTTTTACTGCGTATTTTGTGCAGAATCTGGCGGTATTTGATTCTATGGCAACCTATTTAATGCTCATGATTACCTTGGCTTATGTTAATTGGCTTAATGCCGAAGAAAGCGGGCATGACGAATACGAGAAAGAAACTTTTCGCGGTTTTGTCCGTCCGGTTGGGAAGGACGAGTCATTGGAGAATAAAGAGATATATGCGTTTTTGGTTTTTGGCATAATCATGCTAGCGGTTGTTTTTCAATACAACATCCGTCCTTGGCAGATGCTGGTTGCGACGATTGATGGCCAACGGAATTGGTCGCAGGGCGATTTGCTCAAGACTTATGAATCTTACAAAATCGCTTTGAAAAACAATTCTGTACTTGACCGCGACAGCCGGACTAGCTTTGTCAGAGTAATCATATCCAATCCGAGCGTTCTCTCCAAAGTCGATGCCGCCAAGGGCGAAGAGATATTAAATTTTGCTATCAAGCACGCGGAAGCGAACGTGGAATACAACAAAGGCGACAGCTTGAATCAGATGATTTTGGCGCAGTTGTATAACGCGGCCGCGATATTTTATAACGGTAAATCCGACAAGCAGGCTTTTTATATGAACCGCGCTTTAGAAGCGATTGACCTGTCAATCGCCGCCAGCCCGGGGCGCGTACCGACTTATTACCAAAAAGCGCAGATTCAGATTACGCAAGGGAATAACGAAGGTTCTTTGGAAACATTAAAATATGCCGATTCGCTTAATCCGGAATTTCGCGACAGCGCTTGTTACATCGCAAAAACCCTTTTGTTTTACAAAAAGGATGCCGAGGCCTTCCCGTATATTGACCGTTGCGTTGATAAAAACGGCACCGCCAATCTGGCACCGGTATCTTTGATCAAGAATCTTATCAACGAATATCTAAAAAAAGAAGACTACGCGCGCGCGATCAAGATGTACAGCGGATTAACCGGCATGGAACCGAATAATCCGGAATATTGGATCAAGCTAGCCGCGCTCTATAAGCAGACCGGCGACAAGGAAAACGCTAAAATATCAGCGGAAAAAGCGGCAGAGGTGGATCCGAAGGTGAAGGGGGATGCGGAGAGGTTTATAGAAGGTTTAGGGATGTAAGAAGTAAGAAGTTGGAAGTACGAAGTTGGAAGTAAGAAGTAAGAAGTAAGAAGTTAGAAGTAAGAAAATTTCTTACTTCTTACTTTGTTAAAACCATTCTCTAAACCACAAACTTAACATAAGCAAAGCATAAAGCTGATTTTCAAAATTAGCTTTTTTGTTTTTGTGATCTTGGAGCATTTTGGTAATCGCTTCTTTATTAAAGCCGTGGTTAAGAAACTCGTCAGATAGGATATTCTTTTCCAGATAATTGCTAAGATCGCCGCGGAACCAAAATTCCAATGGAACGCGAAACCCTTGTTTGGGGCGGTAGATGCATTCGTTTGGCAAAAACTCTTCGGCGATTTTTTTTAAGATGTATTTTTTGTTGTTTCCGCGCATCTTAAGGTCAGCGGGCATGCTAGCGCTAAGCTCCATGAATTCGTGGTCAAGAAAAGGCGAGCGCAATTCCAGGCCGTGTGCCATGGAGGCGATATCGTTTTTTATCAAAAGATCATCTGGTAAATGCGTATTTACGCCAAGGGACAGGAGCTGGTCCAGCCAATCGGCGTTTTGATTTTTTAGAAAAATATTATTGCCTTCGCTCTCATTTTTGATTAAGTTTTTTAGCTTGTCACCGTAAATATTATTTTTTTCCAAAGGCGAAAAATAGCGGATTATACTTTCATAAAAATTATAAAAAGTCTTGTAGTCCGCGCTAAGCTGGCGTCCGGCTTGGCGGAATATTTTTTTCTCATTTACAGCGTAAATATGTTCGCACAGTTTTGCGCCGTATTTTTTTAGCGGTAAATATTTGAGCAGATTGTAATAAGCGGCTGCTTGGTATCTTTCGTATCCGGCAAAACTTTCATCGCCGCCGTCACCGTTTAACGCGACGCTCACATGCTGTTTGGTAAAATTTGCCAAATACCAGGAAGGCAAAGCCGAGGCATCAGCATAAGGCTCCTCATAATAAAACGCCAGCTGAGGCAATATTTCCGCGGTGTAGGGCTCCATAATAAGTTCTTTGCTTCTGGTGCGATACCGCTTTGCCACCAGTCGCGCGTAAGGTATCTCGTTGTAGATATCTTCTTTGAAGCCAATCGTAAAAGTATTGATTGGTTTATTGCTAAGACCAGCCAAAAAAGCAACAATAAGACTAGAGTCAATTCCGCCGGACAAGTGCGCGCCAATCGGTACGTCGCTTATCATCCTGAGCCTCGTTGCCTCAATCAGCTTATCTTTGATTTTTTCTTGCCATTCGGCTTCGCTAAATTCCGGTTTGTTCGCATAGTCAAGCGACCAATATTTTTTGATAATCTTTTCGCCGTTAGCTTTGACTATCATATAATGCGCAGGCAAGAGCTTGAAAATATTTTTAAAGCCAGTTTTTGGCGCCGGTACGTATTTGAATGTCAAGTATTCATCAATCGCCGTCCAATCGATTTCTTTTTTGATTTCCGGATTTTGCAAAAGCGCTTTTAGTTCAGAAGCAAAGATAAAAACATTATTGTCGTGATAATATTTGAGTGGTTTTTTTCCCAGTCGGTCGCGGGCAACAAAAAGCTCTTGTTTTCCTTTGTCCCAAATCGCAAACGCGAACATGCCGCGCAAGTAACGCAAACAATCCGGACCGTATTTTTTATACAGATAGATTATTACCTCGGTATCTGAATTTGACCTGAACTGTACGCCGTCTTTGATCAAGTCATTTTTCAAATCAGGAAAATTATAAATCTCGCCGTTATAGGTAATCCAAAAGCGCTTGTCTGCATCCGCCATCGGCTGATGGCCGTTTGCGCTCAAATCAATTATTGACAAACGCGCATGACCAAGGCCGATTGGCTTGTCAACAAAAACACCTCGATCATCCGGACCGCGGTGTTCGATTTCTTTGTTCATGACCAAGATTTCCGTCTCGTCAACGAGTTTGTTGTTGAAATTAAGTTTTCCGGTGATGCCGCACATTTGTTGAAGTTAGAATTTAGAAGTAAGAAGTTAGAATAAATTGGTTCTTTAGATAATTATGTGGGTAAATATATCTTTTCTTTTGTCATCTCGACCGAGCGAAGCGAGCGGAGAGATCTATGATATGTGAATAATTTACAAAGTTTGTTTTTATAAATAGACTATTATCCCTATTTTTTTAAATGGTATGGTTAATTATTATTCCTGTATTATAGATCTCTCACTGCGGTTCGAGATGACAAAAAAGGAGATAATTTATTTATAAATATTTATATATTTTTCTACAGTTTTTATAATATCAAACTTTTTGCCCAACACTAAATTGTTTTCCACAATCCCTTTTCTCGACCCCTCGTCCGTTGCCAATGCCATCAGTTTATTTACATAATCATGAATATGATTCAATTCAAATAACTGCGCCTCGGAATTGTCTAAAAGCTCGTTGTTGCCGCCGACTTTGGAGGCGAGAATCGGGAGACCGGCGTTTAGCGCTTCGATTAATGTGATTGATAGACCTTCATAGCGTGATGGTAAAGTAAAAATATCAAACGCCTTAATGTACTTACTGGCATTATTTATACTACCGCAAAAAAATATATTATTTTCTAAATTATATTTTTTTGTTAGTTTTAATAAATTATATTTTTCTTCGCCATCGCCGATTATTATCAAAATCGCGTTTGGGATATGTTTTAATATTTTTGGAAAAATCGTAATCAAGAATTCATAATTTTTGGCATAGCACAAGCGACCGATTGATCCGATAATCAGCTTGTCATCCAGGCTTGTCCCAAGATGATCAGCAAGCAGTTTTTGGGCATAGTCTTTTTCATAAAACTTTAGATTAACCAAGTCTATTCCATTAACAATCACAGTGTTTGATTTTGGATATTTATTTATAATATTATTATTTATCGCAAAATCATAATTGAACTTGCTTACAAAAACACCAGTGTCAATAAAGCGCAAAAAGAATTTAAAATATATTTTGTAAATATTTTTGAGATATTTGTTTTTATTGTAATTCGGATCCAAAAGCGAAAGTCCGCGAAAAGTAAACACGGTTCTTGGCTTGTTTTTGGCAAGTTTGGTTGCGAGTCCGGCGGACAAGGCATTCGAGCTGTTGATATGGATTATGTCAAAGGCATTAGTATTTAGAAACTTTTTAAATTCCAAGACAAATGCAAGGGTTTTCAAAGGGTTGTGGGTGCGAATAAGATTCTTAAAACGAAAACAGGGGATACTATCCTTGGCAAGTTCATCAAATAAAAAATCGCCTTGGCCAAAGCCAACGCTAACATCATGACCTGATTTTTTGAGTTCCCGGGCAAGTCCCAAAACGCTCATCTGTGCGCCGCCGATTTCGGCTTTGGTAATTAATAACAGTATTTTCATGTAATTGACTTTTATATGCTTTTATTTAATAATAACTGATAGATAGATAAAAAACAAGAGTTCATAATTTCTAAATTATAATGTCTAATTTCTAATTTTTAGACATTAGACATTATAATTTAGAAATTAATAAAATATAACAAATAATTATGCAAGAAATAAAAATTGGTTTTATCGGCCAGGGCTGGATCGGTAAGCACTATGCTGATGATTTTGAAAATCGCGGATATGCCGTTGTCCGGTATTCACTGGAAGAACCGCATGTTAATAACGGCGATAGAATCGCGGAATGTGATATGGTTTTTATCGCAGTGCCAACGCCAAGTAATCCAGATGGTTTTGATTCGTCGATTTTAAAATCGGCTGTAAAAAAAGTGGGTACCGGGGCAATTGCGATTATTAAATCAACTCTACTACCCGGCATTACCGAAGAGATCCAAAAAGAGAATCCAAATATTTTTGTTTTTCATTCTCCGGAATTTTTAACCGAAGCGACCGCGGCGCAAGACGCGGCTAATCCGAAACGCAACATAATCGGTATGCCGATTGAGAATGATGAATATCGGGAAAAGGCAAAACTTATCCTAAGCGTTTTGCCCAAAGCGCCTTTTGAACAGATTTGCCGCGCTCGTGAAGCCGAGCTTATTAAATACGGTGGCAATAATTGGTTTTATTTCAAAGTCGTATATATCAACCTGCTGTATGATTTGGCCATAAAGAACGGCGCGCGCTGGGAAATGATCCGCGATGCTATGTCCGCTGACCCGCGCATCGGACCAAGCCATATGACGCCACTACACAAGAGCGGCACGCTTGGCGGAGATGCTTACCACCTTAATTCGGAAATAGACCAATCAGGAGGCCGCGGCGCCGGCGGGCATTGTTTTATTAAGGACTTTGCAGCATTTCGTGAGATCTATGAAAAACAGGTCGGAGACGAGCTTGGCGTTGGCTTACTAAAATCAATAGAGAAAAAAAATATTGATTTGTTATTGAAGTCGGGGAAGGATTTGGACTTGTTGGAGGGTGTTTACGGTAAAGATGTTTTAAAGTAAAATAATATAATTAAAATATTAAAATTATTATTAATAATTATATGCGAAAAATAGATCTAAAAAATGTTATTTGGAAAGAAGGGAAACACTTTGTTGCTTGGAATCTGAATACAGGCGTTTCTAGTTTTGGGGAATCAAGAAAAGAGGCTATGGCTTGTCTTGAAGAAGCATTGGAATTGCATTTGGAAGATGTACCAGCGAAAGATATCCAAAAAGTAGAACGTCCTGATTTAATCCAACTTACATTAAAATATGCCTAAACCTGTTTTATTAAGCTTGATATTGAAAGTTCTTCATAACAAGGGCTTTATTTTTGTCAGACAAAAGGGTTCACACGCGCGCTATAGTCGTACTGAAATTCCTGAAAAACATTTAACGATTAAAACAACAAAAAAAGAAATACCTTATGGAACGTTTCGTTCGATCTTACTTCAATCAGGACTGGATGAAAAAGATTTTTTTCCAGAAAAAAATAATAAAATATAGTAAATGGATTAATTAAAAAATATATGGAAGAAAAAAAACATAAAAAATGTTTAGTAACCGGCGGCGCCGGATTTATTGGTTCAAATCTGGTTGATGCTCTTATCGAGCGCGGAGACGAGGTTATTGTTATTGATAATCTGTCAACTGGCAAAAAGGAAAATATTAATCTGAAGGCAAAATTTCATGAAGTGGATATGTGCGACCTGGATTCGATCAAGTCTTTGTTTACTGGCGTTGATTATGTTTTTCATCTGGCCGCTTTTGCCCGGGTCCAGCCCTCTATCGAAGACCCAATCCGCGCGAATAATATCAATCTAAACGGCACGTTGAACGTGCTTGTTTCCGCTCGCGATGCCGGAGTGAAAAAGGTTGTGTACAGCGCTTCGTCCTCGGCTTATGGCGACCAATCGCAAATGCCACTTCGCGAAGATATGCCCGCGCATCCGCTTAGCCCCTACGGTCTACAGAAATATGTCGGCGAACTTTATTGCCGTCTTTTTAGTGAAATCTACGGTTTACCGACCGTCAGTCTGCGTTATTTTAATATCTATGGAAAACGCCAATTACTGGAAGGCGCTTATTGTTTGGTGATGGGTATATTTGCGCGTCAACGATTAGCCGGTCAACCGATGACTATAACCAATGACGGCGAACAACGTCGTGATTTTACTTCGGTTGTTGATGCGGTGCGCGCCAATATCATGGCCGCGGAAAGCGAGAATGTCGGCAAGGGCGAAGTGATGAATATCGGGCGCGGTAAGAATTATAGCGTGAATGAATTAGCGCAGATGATTGGCGGACCAATTGCGTATGGTGAAAAAAGAATCGAGCCAAAAGAAACCTTGGCCGATAATTCTTTGGCAAAAAAGCTTTTGGGTTGGGAACCGACAGTTGAACTTTCCGATTGGATTGTTGAATATAAAAAGGAAATGGGGCTTTTGTAATTTTTTGATTTAAGAAATAAATAGGATATGAATAATTTAGCAAAAAAACAGAAAACAATTTTGATAACCGGCGGCGCTGGATTTGTGGGCTCGCATTTGTGCGCGAAATATTTGGCAGAGGGAAACAGGGTGATATGTCTGGATAACCTGCAAAAGAGCCGTTCGACTGCCAATATTGACCGATTCAAAAATAACGATAATTTTAGGTTTATTCAGCACGACATTGTTGATCCGATTGACATCAAGGAAAAGGTCGACTGGGTCATGAATTTTGCTTGTCCGGTTTCGTGCGTCGATCTTCAAGTTGATCCGATCCACACGGTAAAATCGAATGTGCACGGCGTGATCAATATGCTTGATATCGCGCGCAAAGACAAAGCCGTGTTTATCCAGGCATCCAGTTCGGATATCTATGGTGTGCGCGAATCCGGCGATGTTCTTCGCGAAGACATGCTGGGGCAGATCGATACCTTGACAGCACGTGCCTGCTACGAAGAAGGTAAGCGTATTGCCGAGACGATCTGCATGGATTACCGTCGAAAGTATGGTGTGAACGTTAAAGTTGTACGCATATTCAATACTTATGGTCCAAATATGTATTACCGCGATGGACGTGTTATGAGCAATTTTATAATTGCCGCATTGGACAATCGCGACCTGAATATATACGGCGATGGTTCTTTTACTCGTTGTCATATGTATGTGAGTGACTTGGTTGACGGCGTCGATCGGATGATGAAGACTAGTGATGATTTTTTTGGACCGGTCAATCTGGGTAGTACCAAAGAGATCACTGTTAAAGAATTGGCTGAAACTGTGATAAAAATGACAGGTTCCAAATCGAAGATAGTTTACGAGCGGGAACTGACCGGCGATCCGCGCTTTAGACAGCCGGATATAAGCTATGCAAAAAAAATCTTGGGCTGGGAGCCGAGGATTTCCCTGGAAGAAGGGATCAAGGAGACAATCGAACACTACAAAGGCATCGAAATGCCGGAAAAAAAGATCATCGTATTTACGACTACGTATTATCCGGATATGGGTCCTGCCGAGCGCTCGATCATGGAAATGACCAAGTCTATGCCGGATACAGAGTTTTATTTTATTACCACCAAGTCGCGAAAGAATTTGGAATATTTCGCCCAAATCGAAAATAATTTGATTTTCCGTCTTGGTTCAGGCAACGTCTTGGGAAAATACTTGTTTCCTATTCGTGCCGCGTTATTGGCAAACAAGCTGACAAAAAAATACAATTTCCGTTTCGCATGGTCGGTAATGGCTAGCTACGGTGGGCTGGCTGCTGTATTTTTGAAGTTGTTGAATAAAAAAATAAACTTTCTTTTGACTTTTGATAAATCCGAAACAGAAAACCAAGGTGCTTTACGCAAAAGGTTTTATCGCCCGATTTACAAACTGATATTCAGCCAAGCTGATTCGGTTTATCTGACTGACGAAGAGACCAAGCAGAAAGCCACGGCCATGCAGGCTAATTCAAATTTTTCCATAGTCCAGTGGGATCAAGATCTTGCCGAAAAAATCAGAAGAAACTATTCTTCGCTTTTGGATAAGCAGGAAAAAAAGCTTGATCGGCCATTATAAAAGGCAAAGAATTTTTAGGTTCTTTGCCTTTGTTAAAAAATTTGTTGGGATTTTTTTACCCGATGATTTTTTGAATCAAGCTGGTTAAGTATTTGGCTTGATTAAAGTCAGTCAGCCGGAAATCGATACCATTGCCAAGCAGCACTTCCAATGCCGCCTGAAGATTCGCCTGTATTTTATCGCCCTTATATTCATTCGTGAGCACAGTTTGATTTGAAATTGCATCAATTATCAGAAGCCGGTCTCTGTTGCCAGACAATAAATCAGCATAGCCGTCGTTTAAAAAACTTCTTACTTCTTCCTCTATTTTCACCAAGGGGATTGGCGTGGAATAACATAGGGATTCAAAGATTTCTTTAAATGGATTGACATCAAATTCGAGATATGCCTTTTCAGTAGGAATTAAACTTTCTGAATCAGCCCTTCGGAATGATATTTCAACCAGGCGGTTTTGTTTGCAATAATTGAATGAGGTGGACAAATGTACCGGTATGCTTCCTGATTGGGTTAAAATATTAAACCCCAGTAAGGTTGAATCATTCATTTTGTCAGGAAAATCAAGTTCAAGATCTTTTGCTCCCTCAAGATATTCCGGTTGGACATGAGGTATCATACTTGTATGAGAAACGATGTCCTTGATCGTGATATCACCGTTAATGGCATTTGCCAAGGCAAGGATAAGGGCAAGCGGATGCGGCAATTCTTCCTCGGCATCGCCCCCCATAATCCTTTTTTCGCCAGGCCAGTTTTTTCCCCATTTGGAAAAGGCTTGAACCATTACAAGATTTTTTCTTTGAGCATATTCAATTAAATTTTTAACAATACCTGAAAAATTTATCAGGTGGGCAACATATAAATTGCTATTGTCAAATTTTCTAAGCTCATCCAGCTCAGACTGGTAGTATACCAAGGGTTTTTCGATAAAAATTTTTTCAATTTTTTTCGCATAGCATTCCTTGATAACCGGTAAATGTGCCGTAGAATTAACCGCGATGATAGCACAGGCAGGCGTGATATGTCCATCCCAATCTGAGTAATAATATGCAGAAGGATATTTGGTTCTGATTTTTTCCAAATTTTCGGAGTTAATATCAATTCCAATAATGTATGCTTCGTTAACTCCCAAATTTTTTAATTTTTCCATGTAATAATGGCCCATTTTTCCACCGCATCCAAAAAGTAAAATCCCTTTTTCACAAATTTTTGAAAGAACTTTTTCTGATAGCATTTTTTTTCTCCTTTTTTTGTTTTTTGTTTGATTTTTCCAGTAATCATGGTATATTATATGAAATATTAATAAAAGTCAATAACCTATAAAAAATCTATGAAAATTGCATTATTATCCGCTTTTTATGAACCATATATGAGCGGTGCAGAACAAATGGTCAAGGAGATAGCCGAAAGGCTTGGAAAAGAGCATGAAATACACTTGATTACAGGACGTTTTGATAAATCATTGGCTAAAGCAGAAGAAAGAGCAAATTTTAAGCTAGTCCGACTTGGCATCGGCCATAAGCAGATCGATAAGCTTTTGTACCCATTCCTGGCGGCATGGGAAACCAAAAAAATCAAAGCTGATATTGCGCATGCGATTATGGAAAGTTACGCCGGCGGAGCCTTGATTGTTTTTAAATTTATCGCGCCGAATATTCCGCGGCTTTTGACTTTGCAAAGTGGCAATCTGGAAGATGATGTTAAGCAAAGTAAATTTTTAGTAAAAATATTCTATCGAATGATACACGAAGCGCCTGATCGAATAACTGCTATCAGTCATTATCTTGCAAAACGATTAGAACGGCTAAATATTGATAAAGGCGAAATATCGATAACGCCAAACGGTATTGATTTTAGCGAAGTGCCAGATGGAATTGAGCCGATAAAAAATCGCGTCGTATTTCTTGGTCGGCTTTCATACGAGAAAGGCCTTGATCATCTTTTGAATGCATGGCCCGCAGTTCGTCAAGCAGTGCCAGATGCACAATTATTTTTAGTTGGTCCAGATGGTGATGCGGCCGACAAGGTAAAAAATTTAGCCAAAGAATTAAATTTGGCCGACAGTGTAACATTTACCGGTGGCATGCCGCATGGCGAAGCCTTGAAAGAAATCAAAAAATCGGAAATCTTCATCTGTCCATCTTTGGCTGAAGGTCTTGGCAACGTATTCATCGAAGCCCAAGCCTGCGGAGTGCCGCCGATCGGTACGCGCGTTGGTGGTATTCCGGATATTATTGATAACGAGAAAACCGGATTATTAATTGAACCAAAAAGTCCGGATGCGATTAGTGCGGCGATAATCAGGTTGCTCAATGACCGAGCTTTATATGCGGCAATCAAGAGTAATGTCGTAGCGAGCGCGAGAAGATTTGAATGGGATGCGATTATAAAAAAGATTGATGGGATATATCAAAGTTTTTTAAAATAATATATGAATAAAAAAATAAATAATTTTCTTATATTAAATTCGTTATAAAAGAAAAAACCCCCGATAAGGACGAGCCTTAGCAGGGTTTTTTTCGTAGTAATTCATTAATAATTATAACAAAATTGTATAAAAAGTCAATAGAAATAATTATTGCTAATATTAATATAAAATGCAAATACCTAATATAATCAAAACCCTAATCCAAAAATACAAAATCTATATAAAATACTTAATCTCCGGCTCCACAGGGGCTTTTGTAAATTTATCGTCGCTATATTTATTGACAGAATTTGCTGGTTTCCATTATATAGCTTCCGCCATTATTGCTTTTTTTATTTCTTTGTCTATTAGTTTTAATCTGCAAAAAAAATGGACATTCCGAAATGGCGAAACCGAAGTTGCGCGGCAAGTTTCGATCTATCTTGCGATTACGCTTTCTAATCTGTTTATAAATATGTTTTTGTTATATATTTTGGTTGACGTTTTTCATATCTGGTATATGCTGGCGCAGGTTGGGATATATGGGTTTATTGCGGTTTATAGTTTTGTTTTGTATCGGGTGATTGTTTTTAAATAAAGCGCCCTCACCCCGGCCCTCCCCCGCGCTTTGCGCGGGAGAGGGTGACTTGTTTATAAGTTTGTTTTGGAAGAAAAAAATAATCTATTTTTAAAAAGTAATAATTATATTTTGATAAAAATAAACCTCTTAAACCAGTTCCCCTCTCCCACACGCAGTGCGGGGGAGGGTCAGGGTGGGGGCTTTGTTAAATAAAATGCCAAAAAAAATCCTCATCGCAACCGGAATATTTCCGCCAGATATTGGCGGTCCGGCAACTTATGTTGAAACGCTTTTGAATGAGCTTCCGAAGCGCGGTTTTGAAGTGCGCGTTGTCACTTATGCGAATGATGGATTAGAAATTAGAAATTATAATTTAGAAATTATTAAAATAAGCCGCAACCAAAACATCTTACTTCGTTATCTAAAATATTTTATCCAAATTTACAAACTTCTTTCCTGGTCAGATATCGTCTATATTCAAGATCCGATTTCAGCAGGAATTCCAGCTGCGCTTGCATGCAAATTACGAGGGAAAAAATATTATATGAAAATTGTTGGAGACTACGCCTGGGAGCAAGGTCGGCAGAAATATGGCGTAGCGGATAATTTGGACGAATTTCAAAATAAAAAATACTCCAATCCCGTTGAACGCTTACGACGATTGCAAAAGTTTACGGCTGGCAGCGCCGAGAAAATTATTACGCCAAGTAATTATTTAAAAACGATTGTTACGGCGTGGGGAATTGATTCTGGTAAGACTCAAGTGATATACAATTCCGTTCGTCCGGCGCAAACGATGAAGAGTAAGGCGGAACTGCGACAAGAACTTGAACTAAGCGGCGACATTATTGTTTCAGTCGGACGTCTGGTGCCGTGGAAAGGCTTTGATACTTTGATTGATTTAATGCCGGAACTTTTGAAGATTAATCCGGATTTTAAATTGTTGATAATTGGAGAAGGGAAAGAAATTAAAAATTACGAATTAAGAATTAAAAATTACGAATTAGAGAAAAATGTTTTTTTGCTTGGCGCTTTGGAACAGAAAAAACTTTGGGAGTACATGAAGGCGAGCGATTTTTTTGTTTTGAATACCGGGTATGAAGGTTTGCCACATATTGTGATCGAGGCGATGTATTTGGATTTGCCTGTGATTACGACTTATGCGGGTGGTAATACGGAAGTGGTGCGGCATGGTGATAATGGGACGTTGGTTGAATATAATAATCGCGATCAGATTCGCAATGCAATTCTCAAGCTTTGGAAAGATAAAGAAGTGCGCGATATGCTGGTTTTGAACGCAAAGAGAGATTTGAATAGATTTGGGACAGAGAGGATGGTGGATGGGGTTGTGAAAGTTTTTTAATGATGATTTTTTTCTTGTCATTCCCGCGTAGGCGGGAATCTCGGTTAAAAAATAGTTATATTTTATTATATCTCGTATTTTTAAAAATCAATTAATGTAATTCATGTTCATTTCTTTTAACACCGAGATTCCCGATCTTTTAATATCTATTCCCTGCGGGGCTATGGAATGTCGGGAATGACAAAAATTTTTATTCACAAATATGTTAAAAAACATAAAAAAATGAAAATTCTTAATTTCAGTCTCGACTCCTCAATTTTAAACAAAAACTCCGTTTCCGCAAAACGGATGATTGAGTATGGATGTTTGGTTGAAAAATATTTAGTAATTGTTCCTAGCACCGATAAAAAAGAAATATTTTTGAACAATAAAACGAGCGTTATCGGTTCGGGTGGGAAAAATAAAATCTGCCAATTATTTGGAATATATAAAACTGCAAAAAAAATATTACAAAAAGAAAAATTTGATTGCATTAGCGCGCAGGATCCTTTTGAGGTTGGGTTGATTGGACTTGTTTTGTCTAGCCAATTTAAAATCAGTTTGAATGTTCAGGATCATGGTGATTTTTTTAGTCAAAAATATTGGCGGCAAGAAAGTTTTTTGCATTTGCTTCGTTACTATGTTGGTGCGTATGTGATAAAAAAGTCCGACAGCATCCGCGTTGTCAGCAATAGAATAAAGGATTATCTGATTGTGAACTTTTATGTTAAACCGGAAAAAATAATCAATGTACCAGTCTATACCGCTTGTGAAGAATTTGAAAAAGTAAATAAAATAAACAAAGAAGATAATTTTGTATTTTTAAATCTAGGTCGTTTTGTTAAGCAAAAAAATCTACCCTTGCTTTTAAATGCGTTTTCGCAAGTTATAAAAAAACATTCGGAAGCAAGGTTGATCTTGATCGGACGCGGTCCGGAAGAAAAAAATCTTAAAAATATTTGCGCAGAGTTAAAAATAGAAAACGCGGTTGAATTCCTGGATTGGACCGAGAACGTGAAAGATTGTTACGCAGAGGCCGATGTTTATGTACTGCCGTCAAATTACGAAGGCTGGGGGAGAGTGATTATCGAAGCGGCGGCAACCGGATTACCGATAGTTATGACCGACGTCGGCTGTGCCGGCGAAGCGGTTATTAATGAGGAAAGTGCGCTGATATCAAGTGTAAATGATTTGGATGGATTTACAAAAAATATGTTAAGGATAATAGAAGACAAGGATTTGCGATTACGTTTGTCAGAATCGGCAATTCAGGCTATAAAGAAATTACCAAATAAAGATGAGACGTTGGGATTGTATTTGGAGAGTTGGAAATTAGCGTTAAATAAAAATTTAAAATAAAACACATAAAAGGAGGAGAGATGCAAGAAAAAAACGATGAAATAAAAACAGAAGATAATGCTAATCAACAACCGGAATTATTGGCTATTGAAAGAAAATGTCCAAAAAATATTCCGGGTAATGAAAAAATTCACTGTTTTTTTGATTGTGAAATAAAAACTTGTTAAACAAAAAAGGGCTCATCAACAAGATGAGCCCGGTTTTATTTTGATTTTATAGTCCAAAATGTTTATTCAACCTTGCAATAATAGCATCAAGATTGTATTCTTTTTTACGATACATTATTTTTCTTTGACTTTTTTTCTTTCTTTTTATTTTCTTTTTTCTCAAAATACACCTCCTGTATAAAGTGTTATAATTAAATTATATTTCTATTAATATTAATCGAATTTTGAATCGCTTGTTCCAATTTTTTCGGCTCATCCGTGCCGATTCGATATGTTTTATTATTTTTTAGTTTTATTTCAACCGTGTCAAAACCGGAAACATTGTAAATCCATGTCCTGGACCAGAAACACCATCGTATTCCCCAGCCATTATACCATTTGTTTTTTACGGATTTAGCAGATACAATATCGCTTAACAAAAATTTTTTTTGATAAATACCAAAACCAAATTTGATCCGCAAATATTCTTCATCAATAATCACATGGAGCGATGAAAAAGAAGCAAGGATAAACACGGTTAATATCATTGTAAGCGTGACGGCAAAATTTGTTCCAGAGTCTACTGAAACAGGCTCGGCAGAGCTCGTAATAAAAGCCCACGCAAAAAGCGCAAGCACGGCAAGTGTGACAACCAGCATTAGATAGCCGATTTGAGTGTGTTTGTAAGTCATAAGGTTTAGATTAAATTTGTATAAAATGCGAATAGTTGATATTATGGTTTTAGTAGCAGTTTTTCATAATTCTGATTGTATTTTAGCAAAAAAATTGTGAATTTACAAGAATTACAAGGACATGCTAATATAAAAATAATGCGGTATATTAATAAGAAAATAAGCTAATTTTGAAAAAAAATAGAAAAGTTTTATTAAAATATGAACTTTCTAGTAAACAAAGCAAAACTAAAAATAAACCCCAGCCAGTTTTTACGCCAAGCCGGGTATGGTTTTATTATAGATCACAGAACCGGAAACGAAACGTTTGTTCGGCACCTTACGGCTGGGCATTATCCGCGTTTTCATATGTATGTAAAAGAAGATGAAACCAAGATCGAATTCAGCCTGCACTTGGACCAGAAAAAGGCAATGTATGCGGGGCAACATGCGCATAATGCGGAGTATGATAGTCAAGCGGTTTTAGATGAGATTGAGAGGCTTAAAAATATGTTAAGAAAAATATATTTAAAATATTGATTTAATATTTTTATGTAAGAAGTTAGAAGTAAGAAGATTTTTAAATACTTTTAATTTCTAAACTTCTTACTTCTAACTTCTAAATTCTAACTTTAATGCAGCCTTCCGAAGAAATCAAAGCAAAACTTAATATCGTCGATGTCATCCGCGAGCATATACAGCTAACCGCGGCTGGTGTGAATTTTCGCGCGAAATGTCCTTTTCATCGCGAGAACTCGCCGTCTTTTGTGGTAAGTCCGGAAAAGCAGATTTACCATTGTTTTGGCTGTGGCGAGGGCGGTGATATGTTTTCGTTTATCATGAAGATCGAAGGCATTGATTTTGTCGAGGCCTTGCGGATTTTAGCGGCCAAGGCCGGAGTGCCATTGAAAAGGCAAAATCAGGAAATGAATTCGAAACGGAATTTGCTTTTGGATATTATTGATATGTCGCGCCGTTATTATCACAAACTTTTGATCGAATCCGCGGAGGCGAAAGGCGCGCGCGCGTATTTAGCGAAACGAGGATTAAGCAAAGAAACAATCGAAGAATGGCAGATTGGTTACAGCCCGGATTCTTGGGACCGGATTGGCGGATTGCTTAAAGAAAAAGGTTATAAGGAAAATGAGATATTTTTGGCAGGGCTGATTGTTAAAAGCGAAAAGGCGAATAAATATTATGATCGTTTTCGCGGGCGGATAATGTTTCCGATCAATGATGCCAACGGCAGTACGGTCGGATTTTCGGCGCGCATCAGCCCGGAAAAAGAGGCGACGGACAAGATGGGAAAATATATTAATAGTCCACAAACGCCGGTGTATGACAAAGGCAAGCTCTTATTCGGGCTTGATAAGGCGCGTTCGGAAATTAAAAAAGCGGATTTGGCGATTTTGGTCGAAGGGCAGATGGACGCGATTACCGCCCATCAAGCCGGATACAAAAACATTATCGCTTCATCCGGCACGGCGCTAAGCAATGAACAGGTGCAATTGCTCAAGCGTTTTTCAAACAATATTGCTTTGTCATTTGACATGGACGCGGCCGGAGAGATGGCGGCCGAGAGGGGAATACGCGAAGCCATGGAGGCGGATATGAATATCCGCGTAATCGAATTGCCGTTTGGCAAAGACCCAGACGAATGCATCAAGAATCGGCCGGACGATTGGAAAAACGCCGTTGCGGTTGCCAAGCCTATGATGCAATATTATTTTGACAAAACATTTTCCGCCCTGGACCTAAAACGCGTGGAAGACAAACGACAGGCGGTTCGCGTGCTCTTGCCGATAATTATGAAAATAAAAAATCTGATTGAAAAAGATTTTTGGCTAAAACGCTTGGCGGAAAAGCTGGACGTATCGACCGCCCTGCTCCTGGAATCGGTCGGACCGGCGCGAACGATAGCCAAGCGTGTGAATTCGGAAGTCGGCCCGCGTAAAATAGAAAATGCTCCGCTTGCAAAAACGAGCAGAGAAGAAGCTTTGAGCGAACTTTTTTTAGCCTTGATTATAAAATTCAATTTATATTTTGATTATGCCTTTGGCAACCTACCGGTTGAACAGCTGTTTGGAAGCGCTAATCGCGGTATTTACAAAAATTTAATAATCTATTATAATATAAACAATCGCAACGAATTTGAGACAAGTGATTTATATGAAGGGCAAAATAGCGAAAATGCCCTGTTTTCTGTGCTAGAATTCACGGAATGGCTAAAAAGCAGTATTGGCGAGAATTTTGATAATAGCAGTAACAATGAGCAAAATGAATTAGAATCGTCGGATATCCAAAACCAGTTGAAATTAATCAACAAACTGGTTATTTTGGGTGATGAAGAATATTCCGAGATAGACGAAGCTAGGGCGAAGATTGAATTGATAAATTTGATAGCTAAATTGAAAAAATCTTTTAGAAGTAATAGAAAAAAAGAGCTAGCAAAATTAATCACAATTGCTGAACGAAACGATGATAAAAATGAATTAAAAATATTAATGCAAGAGTTTAAGGTATTGTCGGATCAGGAAAGAGAATAATAATATTGATAAAGACAAAAATTATATTTTTCGAGTCTTATATTAATAAAATGGTTAAAAAGAAACCAGTACAAATTAAAAAGCCTATCATAAAAAAAACCGCTCCTAAAAAGAGCGTAAAGAAAACTGTTGCCAAAAAAACGGCAGTCAAAAAACCCATGCCTAAAAAAATTATCAAGAAAAACGCCAGTGTGAAGAAAAATACCGGCCGTAAAGTTGTGCCTGCCAAAAAACCGGCACCGATCAAAAAATCGGCGCCCATGGTTGCTCCGGCAGTAAGAGAAATAGTGATGCCAAAAGAATCGCAGATAAAAAATTTGGTTGAAAAAGGCCGCTCGCGCAGTTTTGTAACCGAGACCGAACTTTTGTATGTTTTTCCGGAGGTGGAAGAATATATTTTTGATTATGAAGTATTTTTGGAACAGCTGCAAAAAAACGGCGTGCAGATTATCGAAGACACGGGCAGGATATTGGACTATGACGACAACAAAGCCGAACGCGAAGCATCGGGCAAACTGCCGGTTACGAGCAACATGACCGATCTGTCAAAGCTGAGCGCCGATTCGATCCAGATGTATCTGAAAGAAATCGGCAAAGTATCGCTACTCTCCGGTGAAGAAGAAGTTGAGCTTGCGAAGCGCAAAGAAAAAGGCGATCGCGAGGCAGAGCGAAAATTGATCGAGGCAAACTTGCGCCTGGTAGTATCGATCGCAAAGAAGTTCACAGGAGCCAAGGGTCTTTCGCTTTTGGACCTTATCCAAGAAGGCAATATCGGTTTGTTCCGCGCGGTGGAAAAGTTTGAATATCGCAAAGGCTACAAGTTTTCAACCTACGCGACGTGGTGGATCCGCCAAGCGATTACACGCGCGCTGGCTGACCAATCCCGCACCATCCGCATTCCGGTACACATGGTGGAGACCATCAACAAATTCCAGCAAGTGCAAAGACAGCTGATCCAGGACTTGGGACGCGAACCGTTGCCCGAGGAAATCTCGGCCGAGATGAGCGAGGAGATCGAGAAAGTTCGGCATATTATAAAGATTTCACAAGACACCATATCACTCGAAACTTCTGTCGGCGACGATGAGGAAGACTCTACTTTGGAGGATTTTATCGAAGACGTGAAAAACGTTACGCCGGACCGCAGTGCCGCGCTCCAGCTTTTAAAAGATTATGTCAAAGAAGTAATCATCCAGCTCAGCCCGCGCGAGCAAAAGATTCTTGAAATGCGCTTCGGCCTCGAAGACGGCGTTGCTCATACCCTCGAAGAAGTCGGCCGCGAATTTGATGTTACCCGCGAACGCATCCGCCAGATAGAGGCCAAGGCCTTGGAAAAGATTCAGAAGCATGATGGGATACAGAAGTTGCGTGACTATTAGAGACGCGAAAATAACGAAAGATTACGAAATTAACGAAAATATTTTTATATAAAAACAGACCCGGTTTCTTTTGGTAAGAGACCGGGTCTTTTTGTTTATGCTTGCGGACAATGGCGTTTTCTGCCGCATGTCTGACAAATCTGTGCTAGTCTTACATCTGCGACATTCTCAAATTTTTCTGCTACTGCCAGCAAAGAATGTATATGAATCGTACCGTTGTAACGCATTAGGCATTTTTTGGGTAAAAGCGAATCGACGGCCTTGTATATCTTGGCTCCATTTTTATGCTTTGAAACTTCAGCCAAACTTTTAATCAGTTGCTTGTTATCAATTTCTCTCATTTCCAAAGAGTTGATTCCCATCCGGATGACTTTCCGCGGGTTTTCCATAATCTCTTCTGAATCTAGAAAAGACAAACATCGCTTTGCTTGTTTGTAATAGGGATGTAGCCATACGCTTCTGAGATTATTTTTTACTTCATTTAAACGAAGTTTGAAACCATGTCCTTTGAAAAATTTTTCGCTGGAGCTAAGCATAATATCCATAATAGAAATTGAGTTGATAATGCATTTTTCCATTGTATTTTTTTCCAATACCAATTGCACCCTACGTTCATTGGTATAATCGATTTTTCGATTAATTTCCTTCAGTTTTTCTGGATTATTTCCTAACTCAATCCGATAATTTTCTATGATATGGTACTGCGCGCGAATTGCCGCGTCAATATCTTCATAAGGCATATCAACTACTTTGCCGTTGTGATGCCGCTCAATTTCGAGATGTCCATCGGGATAAACGATGCATTTGTAATTTAATAGCAAGTCTAATCGATTTCTCTCATCTTTTGCCCACACTCTTTTATGAAGAGGTGCATCGTCAAATCTTTTATTTATTGATTGCCAATAAATTGCCAGCGCTTGTTTTTGCATGCCGATAAAATGTTTGTATTCTATTCTTTTTCCGCAGATTTTTTTGCCGATTGCCTGACCATCTCTAAATGTGAAACTGAAATGCGACCCCATATATTCCGGTAATACTTCAATTACAATACCATCTTTGTCTCGAATAACATTACTGCCATCATCTCTTTTTGGTACATAATTAATACCCATCACCCCTCCTAAAAATATTTGGTTTTAAAAGTTCAGTTTTTTTCGTAAATTTAAATATACCATAGCACATATTTTAAAAATTGTCAATCGTATTTTTTGTTTAATGTTTGTGATTTTTTTTGTAAATATATTTATTGACTTAATGAATATTTTGGTATATTGTCTTAGTATGAATTTATAAAACATTAAAACTTTATCGCTCTTTTAAAATTTTAATTGGAGGAGAGGATTATGCCGGAAGAAAAAAATGAAGAAAGGGTATTATTATTGTTGTGTAATGTTTTTTTTGAATGGTGAAAAGGTCGGAACATTTTTGAATGATAAAGCGCTTAGTATAAGCGATGGTTTGCCGAAATGGTACAAAATAAAAGGGAAGATGGAAAAGAAAATTGATATTGGTAAAAATGATGAATGCAAATATTATCCTGTTTGTACAGAAGTCGCTTGCAAAATTTTAAAGTATTGCCACTGTCAAGAATATCCTGATTTAAAGATTGAAATATTGGATTATAGTTGTGTTGATTGCCCAAACTTATCCAGCTATGGTAAAAACAAAAAATGGTGTGATGATCAGGAAGATATTGAAGCATTAGTCGCGGAAGGAGCAAAAATTTCCGCTACAATAGAAACCATAAGCGTAAAAAAAAGCGATATCGGGCTCGGAAAAACAGACAAAAAAAAGAAGCCGATAATGTACTCTATATACGACGGTCATGACCTGATAATCGACGATGATATGAAAGAGGTTTTATGCATGATCAATGGCCCCAATAGTTTTACTGGGGAAAAAATTGTTTTGCGCCAGTATTTTGAGGACGGCAACAAAGAGATTGTGTTAACGAAACGATTGCCAAAATATCAGAATATTCAGGCAGTCATGAATGAGTTAGTGGATGCAGTATCTCCAAAGCCGATTGAAAAATCAAGATACAAGATAATCCTTAATAAGGATGAATTTAATATTACCAGAGATAAATTGTCTGATGCATTGGATTTGGTCGATGAAATCAGGGATTATTCTCTGAATTTTATTGTTAAACTTTTTGAACTTTGTGAAAATGGGGAATATTCAGAAATTGATGTCGCATAAACAATCAAGGGCGGAATACAAAAAATTCACGCCCTTTTTTATTTAATTTTAGTTAATATTATTAACTATTGACTAAGCGGCAAAAATAATTTATTATATAAACACTGCCGTATGGGCAGATTTTGTTTTGAAAACAATTAAAAAATCATAAATCCTACATCACAAATCATATATCGCAATATTCCCGGGTAGCGCAGCGGTAGCGCAGCTCGCTGTTAACGAGTTGGTCGTCGGTTCGAATCCGACCCTGGGAGCACTATTTAACTCAAAAAAACTTTTCTAAAATTAGATAAGTTTTTTTGTATTTTTATGTGTGGGTCATTTGGACTCGAACATTTTAAAATTTGTCAATCCCTAGAAATACTGAACTGTTTCGGGCGATAGACTAAGAAAATTTATTTAATAAATGATCTTGTGAATTTAAGCGGTGTCTTGAGTTCGGTGCTGGTATGAATCCGTTTGGTATTGTAAT
>Ga0209212_1001951_pt1 | contig 31129 bp, 23 predicted proteins | sample RifGroC2_FD_183996 | JGI IMG/M metagenome (GOLD analysis project Ga0209212, IMG submission 183996) | Groundwater microbial communities from Rifle, Colorado, USA - Groundwater C2 (SPAdes) (version 2) | ecosystem: Environmental > Aquatic > Deep subsurface > Groundwater | place: Rifle, Colorado...
CCTCGGCCTTCATCCGCTCGAATTTTTCCCGCCACTGTTCCAGCGACCACTGGGCAACGCGATCCTGCTCGAAGAAATAGCAATGCTCGCAGCGCAGGTTGCAGTCGTTGGTGACATCCACCGACCCGAAAGTGTTGTTCGGAAAGCCGAAGAAAAAGAAGCCTACCTTGGCCAGGTCGAAAAGACTGAACGGCGCCCGGTAGGGGCGGTGAAAGACGGATTCGGGCTTGTTTGTCATGGCGTCCATGTGAAACAGGGGCCGGCTGTGAGGGCCGACCCCTGAGGTGCTGTTACGAAAAACTGCAAAACCGGATCAGACCTGGACGACTTCCTTGACGCCGGGGATCTGCTCCTTCATCGCGCGCTCGATGCCCATTTTGAGGGTCATCGTTGACATGGGGCAGCTGCCGCAGGCGCCTTTCAGACGCACCTTGACGATGCCGTCCTCGGTAACCTCGACCAGTTCCACATCTCCGCCATCGGCCTGCAGGCCGGGCCGCACCATCTCAAGAACCCTCAGTACTTCTTCTTTCATTGTTTCATTCTCCTTTGGTTGTGGTGTTGATATTAAATCCGGGGCTCTTACTTCGGCAACCCGGGTTCGGTCAGATGTTCAGGCTGCATGACCTTGTCCAGCTCGGCCTCCGGCATCAGCTTTTGCTCCAGCACGATCTCGCGGATGCTCTTGCCGCTGGCGACCGACTCCTTGGCGATGGCGGCCGAGGCGTTATAGCCGATGTAGGGGGCCAGCACCGTCACCAGGCCCAGGGATTGATCCAGATAAGCGCGGCAGCGCGCCTCGTTGACGGTGATTCCATTTATACAGGAATCGGTGAATTTCTGCACGCAATTCCTGAGCAGTTCCATCGAAAAAGTCAGGTTCCAGGAGATCAGCGGCATCATCACGTTCAGCTCCAGCTGTCCGGCCTGCGCCGCCAGCATCACCGCCTGGTCGCAGCCGATCACCTGGAAGCAGACCATGTTGGTCATCTCGGCCATGGAGGGGTTGATCTTGCCCGGCATGATCGAGGAGCCGGGCTGGATGGCCGGCAGACGGATCTCGTCCAGGCCGGTGCGGGGCCCGGAAGCCAATAGCCGCAGATCATTGGCAATGCGCCCGATATTGACCGCGGTGCGCCGCAACGCAGAGGAGAGCGAAAGAAACGGGTCCATGTTCTGCATCGCCTCGAACAGGTCCGGGCTGGAGACCAGCGGGAAACCGGTCGCGACCGCCAGCTGTTCGACAATATTTTTGATGTAGTCCGGCTCGGCGTTCAGGCCGGTTCCGACGGCAGAGCCGCCGATGCCCAGCTCCAGCAGCGCCGGAATGCACGCCTCCAGACCCTCGCGGTTCTTGCGGATCGCGCTCGCATAGGCGCCGAACTCCTGCCCCATACGGATCGGAACCGCATCCTGCAGATGGGTGCGCCCCGATTTCAGGACATGGCCGAACTCGCCGGCCTTGGCCGCCAGCGCCTGTTCCAGCGCCTCCAGCGCCTCCAGCAGCGGATCGAGCATCTCCAGCGAGGCCAGCCGGATCGCGGTCGGGATCACATCGTTGGTGGATTGAGCCATGTTGACATGATCGTTGGGGTGCAGCGTGCTGAAGTCGCCCCGCTCCCGCCCCAGCAGTTCCAGCGCGCGGTTGGCCAGCACCTCGTTGGCGTTCATGTTGTGCGATGTGCCGGCCCCGGCCTGAAAGGGGTCCACCACGAATTGGTCCGCCAGTTCTCCGGCCAGCACTTCGTCGGCGGCGGCCACGATCGCGTTGCCGATCTCCGCCTCCAACCGTCCGGTGCTCATGTTGGCCAATGCGGCGCAGCGCTTGATCACCACCGTGCCCCAGACAAAGGCCGGATGCGGTTTCAGCCCGGAGATCGGGAAGTTATGCAGCGCCCGCGCGGTCTGGGCGCCGTAGTAGGCCTCGGCCGGAACCGACATCTCTCCCATGGAATCCTTTTCGATACGTGTGGTCATATGTCACCTCGTCGCGTGCAGTCAGACTCACTCCGATTTTTATCACGAAGCGCAGCCGGAAACATCAGAAAAAGATGTATATGTTTCGCATTACCATCTATTTGACATTTTATTGCATTTGACTTTTTTATGATACACTCTGTTCCCGTTAAAACAGTATCATCGACATTGATTCCATAAAGGAGCCGATACCATGACCCCTCCCCTTCCCATTGCCAAAAACGATCAGACAGAGCTGTTCATTCTGCCGGGCATGGCCAATCGCCACGGATTGATAACCGGCGCCACCGGCACCGGGAAAACCGTCACGCTGCAGACACTGGCCGAACAGTTCTCCGATATCGGTGTGCCCTGTTTCATGTCCGATGTCAAAGGCGACTTGACCGGCATATCACAGAAAGGCGGCGGTAATGTAAAAGTGACTGGGCGTCTGGAGAAACTGGGGCTTTCCGACCATCAGTATCGTGGATATCCGGTGACGCTCTGGGATCCGTTCGGGGAAAGCGGGCATCCGGTGCGCACTACCGTATCCGACATGGGACCCCTGATGCTGTCCAGGATGCTGGATTTGAACGAGACCCAGGGGGGCGTGCTTAACCTGGTCTTCAAAGTGGCCGATGATAACGGCCTGCTGTTGCTGGACCTGAAGGATTTGCGGGCCATGCTGCAGTTTGTCGGCGACAATTCCAACACCTTCACGACCGAGTACGGCAATATTTCCGCCGCCAGCGTAGGAGCGATCCAGCGTGGGCTTCTGGCTCTGGAAAGCCAGGGGGGCGACAGGATTTTCGGCGAACCGATGCTGAATATCAATGATCTGATGCAGACCGAACAAGGTAAAGGCATCATCAACATTCTGTCTGCCGACAAACTCATGCAGTCTCCCAAAATGTACGCCACCCTGCTTTTGTGGCTGCTCTCCGAGCTGTTTGAAAACCTGCCTGAAGCGGGCGACCTGGACAAACCGAAACTGGTGTTCTTCTTCGACGAAGCCCACCTGCTGTTCAACGATGCTCCAGGGGCGCTGCTGGACAAGATCGAGCAGGTGGTGCGGCTGATCCGTTCCAAGGGGGTCGGGGTCTTTTTCATAACCCAGAATCCGGCCGATGTTCCCGACAAGGTGCTTTCGCAGCTGGGCAACCGACTGCAGCACGCCCTGCGAGCATTTTCTCCCCGCGACCAGAAGGCGGTCAAGGCTGCCGCAGAGACCATGCGTGACAACGAAGCCCTGGATGAAGAAAGCGCCATCACCGAACTGGGTGTGGGCGAAGCACTGATTTCCTGTCTCGATGAAAACGGACAGCCGGGAATTGTCGAACGCGCCTTTGTGATACCGCCTCATGCCCGGATCGGTCCGATCGATGATGAACAACGGCGGCAGTTGATGCACTCTTCCCTGGTTGCGGGGATTTATGAAAAAACTGTTGATCGGAAATCGGCTTACGAGGTTTTAAAAGCTCGTGCCGAACAGGTTGTTCAGACTGAAACAACCGTACAGGGACAGCCCGCTGCAGCGGAAACTTCGTCAGTCGGCGGTATAGGCGGGATGCTGGGCGAAATGCTCGGCGGAGCCATGGGTTCGGGCGGAAGGCGTCGCGAAGGAATTGTGGAGGCCCTGGCCAAGAGTGCGGCCCGTTCGGTGGGGAACCAGGTGGGACGGGCAATAATCCGTGGTGTGCTGGGTTCGATTCTGGGCGGAAGGCGCTAAAGTCAATAACATATTAACGGATTTGTCCGCTCTCTGGGGCATCAAAGAGAGAGCGGACATAATGCAGGGAGTCACTCCGACAATTCTTCCCACTCACCGTACAGCTCTTCCAGCTTCTCGTTCAGGGCCGCGTGGCGTTCGCCCCCCTGCTGGCCGCGCTCGGGGTCATCGAAGAAACCGGGCGAGTTCATCTCCACCTCCAGCAGTTCCAGTTCCTTCTCCGTGGACGCGATCTGCGCCTCCACCTCGCCGACCCGCTTCTGGCGCGACTGTTCTTCGCGCTTGCGGCGCTTCTCCTCTTCGCGGTCACGCAGGCGCTCTTCTTTTTTCAGCGGGGGCAGGCAGGCGGACGAACTATCCGCCAGCGGACTTGAAGCCACTGAAATACCCGGTTTGGAAGCGCCACCAGCAGTGATGCCGGCTTTCTTCTCCAGGTAATACTCGTAATTTCCGTAATAGCTTTCCAGCCCGCCCCCCTCTACTTCGACGATCCGCGTGGCCAGTGCGTTGACGAAATAGCGGTCGTGGGAGACGAACACCACCGTGCCCTCGAAGCCCTTCAGCGCGTCCAGCAAAACTTCCTTGCTGTACAGGTCCAGGTGGTTGGTCGGTTCGTCCATCAAAAGCAGGTTGGACGGGCGCAGCAGCATCTTGGCCAGCGCCAGCCGGTTGCGTTCGCCGCCGGAAAGCACCCCGACCTTCTTGTGGATATCGTCGCCCGAGAAGAGAAAAGCGCCCAGGATGTCGCGCAGCTTGGGCACCATCGCATAGGGAGCATCGGAGTACAGCTCGTCGTAGGCCGAGCGGCCCGTATCCAGAACGTTGGCCTGGTCCTGGGCGAAGTAATCCATGCTGACATTGTGCCCGGCGATCCGCTCGCCTCCCTGGAACTCCCCCCCGGCCAGCACCGTCATCAGGGTCGATTTGCCGGCGCCGTTATGCCCGACCAGCGCGATGCGCTCCCCCTTCTCGACCGTCAGATCGATGCAGTTCAGCACGGTATGTGTTCCAAACGAACGGGTCAGCCCCTTCAGCTCCAGCACGATCTTGCCGCTCTTGGGGGCCTCAGGAAACTGGAAGCGGATCCGTTTGCGCTCGGGGGGCAGCACGATCCGTTCGACCTTTTCCAGCTGCTTGATGCGCGACTGCACCAGCGAAGCCTTATTGGCCTGATAGCGGAAGCGGCTGATGAAAGCCTCGGTTTTCTCAACCTCCTCGTCCTGGCGGCGCTTGGCTTCCCGCAGCGCGGTCACGCGCTCTTCCCGCTGGACCAGATAGTTGGAGTAGCTGCAGTGATAGTCGCTCAGCACATGGTTCCAGACCTCGGCGATACGGCTGCAGACGCTGTCCATGAAGAAGCGGTCGTGGGAGACCAGGATCACCGAACCGGGATAGTTGCAGAGGTACTCCTCCAGCCAGTTGCGGGCCTCGATGTCCAGGTGGTTGGTCGGCTCGTCCAAAAGCAGCACGTCCGGTTTCTGCAGCAGCAGCCGCGCCAGCGCGATGCGCATCTGCCAGCCGCCGGAGAACTCGCCGCAGTCACGGTGCCAGTCCTCCTGGGAAAAGCCCAGACCTTTAAGCACAGCTCCGATCTCGGCCTCCATCGTATAGCCGCCGCGATGGCGGAACTGCTCCTGCAGTTCGCCGTAACGGTGCAGCAGCTGGTCGTGTTCGGGCGAATCGTGCGGTAGCCGCTCAAGATCCTGCCCGATACGGTGCAGTTCCTCTTCCATCGCCAGCAGTTCGCCCAGCGCGGCCCTGGCCTCGTGGAACAGCATCCGGCCGCTGGTGACGATGCCGTCCTGCGGCAGGTAGGCGGCCCGCGCCCCGCGCGCAAACTGGATCTCGCCCGAAGTCGGCTCGTTGATCCCGGCGATGATCTTCATCAGCGTGGATTTGCCGGCGCCGTTCTCTCCGACCAACGCCACCCGTTCACCCTTTTTCAGGTGCCAGGAGATGTTGCTGAAGAGCGGAGTACCGGCGAAGTCTTTGGATAGATTGATTAGCTGCAGCATGGTAGTTCTTGTAGCATGGAATGGTGGCGGTCGGCAAGCGGGGCGGGGCCCTTCAACCCCAAAATACAGTTAACCGCCGATGAACGCCGACACACGCCGAGAAATCAAAAGCTTGAACAAAATACTGATTTAACCCATAAGGTGATCAACTTTTTTGATGAAAGTCCTGGTTTTCTCGGCGTGCATCCGTTTTTCTCGGCGGTTAACTGCCGTTTATAGGTTCAAATGTCTCTGGTCAGCCCGGCGCTGAATGCGTATAGTATTTCCGCAACAAAACCGGATTAAACAGCCATGGTGAACTTGATGCTGAAATTGTCCAACTTGCTGATACTGCTGATCACTGCGCTGATCGTATGCGCTGGCCCCGTTTCTTCGCTGAACTCCGCAACAGCCACGGCCGGAGCGGAACAGGATCAGGCCATCGGCGTCGATGAGCGGCTGGGTCTGAAAATTCCACTCGACCTGAGCTTTCGCGACGAGACCGGCGCGAGCGTGCGCCTGGCCGACCTGGTAACCATGCCGACCGTGATCATGCCGGTCTACTACAGCTGCAGCAATGTCTGCGTCTTCCAGCAGGCGCGGATGGCCAGCACGCTGCAGAACCTCAACCGCCGGCCGAACGAAGAGTACCGGGTGATTTCTGTCAGTTTCGACGAGAACGAAACCCCGCAAATGGCCGCCAGGAGCAAACGGACCTACCTGACCGCGATGAGAACACCCTTCCCCCAGGAGGGATGGAGATTCCTGACCGGGGACGCCGCCACCATCCGGCGCCTGACCGATGCCATCGGCTATCGCTTTCAGCGAAGCGGGAAAGAGTTCCTGCATCCGGTTGCCAGTGTGGTGGTCTCGGCCGACGGCAAGATCATCCGCTACCTGTACGGCGTCTCGGTGCTGCCCAAGAACCTGGCCCTGGCGATTGCCGAGGCGCGCGAAGGAAGGAGCGGCTCGGCGATCCGCTCGGTGATGGAGTACTGTTTCACCTATGACCCGCAACAGAATGGCTACGTTTTCAACCTGCTCAGGGTCAGCGCCACGGTGGTGATCCTCACTGCGGGATGTTTCCTGGCTTTCCTGCTTCTGACCGGTAAGAAGAAACCGCAGCGTTCCTCGAAGAAACGCTGAGACCTCCCGGCGATCCGCCATTCATCAAATCAATTTCAACAAATCCTGTCAAATGAGACCCAATCAAACAAAAGTGGAAAAAAACCTGCAGTGTGGAAAGAAACTTTACACTTTTACAACCACCCTGAATCATTGACAAATTCAATATATTACAAAAAAAGTGGAAAAAAACCTGCAGATTTACCCGCCCAGTTCACCCGCCCAACCCTGCCCCTGAAAGCGCGCATTCAAGGCAAATCGCCCATCCATAGGCCTTTGTGAACATTGGCACACAAATTGATGTGTTTCCGGATCAGCCCGCGGAATCTGGCTTGGAACATCACACGGTTCAGATCAGCAATCTTCACCAGAGCACTGAATGAGAGATCATGCCCATGACCAGAACTGATCAGATCGTAATCTTTACTCTTAATGAGCAACGCTACGGGATTCCTCTCGGGGTAGTGGAGCGGGTCGTCAGAATGGTGGAGATCACCAGTGTGCCGACTAGCCCGGAATTCATCCATGGGGTGATCAATGTCCAGGGTAAAATTCTTCCGGTGCTTGATCTCCGCCAGCGCTTCGGGTTGCCGGAGCGCTCCATAGAACTCAGCGACCAGTTGATCATAATCAATTGTGCCGCACACAGCTTTGCAGTCATGACGGACACGGCCTGCGAGGTAAGGGAATACTCGGAACAGATGCAGACCGAGACATCTGAAATCATCCCTGATTTACCGTATGTGTCCGGGGTGATCAAGCTCCCCGACGGCCTGATCCTGCTTCAAAACCCTGAGAAGCTGCTCTCCCCTGGCGAAACCGGATCAATTGACAATCTTGTGGATCTTGAACAGCCATGAAACACCTCCTTGACGATACTGATCTGGCGAAACTCAGCACATGCATCGCCGGGCAGATGGGGCTGTTTTTTCCCCCATCCAAATGGAAAACTCTTGAACAATCAATCTTTACGGCAGCCAATGAGCTTGGTTTCAAGGATGTGCATGAGTGCATGTCCCGCTTCACATCCGACCCGCCATCCAAAGAGCTGATTGAAGCCATGTCCTGTTACCTGACGATCGGCGAAACCTATTTTCTACGAGAAATACGGTATTTCGAAATCCTCGAACGGCAGATCATCCCCGAAATCATAAAAAATCGCCGGGACGGCGAACAGCGCCTGCGTATCTGGAGCGCCGGATGCGCCACGGGTGAAGAGCCGTACAGCATTGCCATTTTGCTCCACAGGATGCGCGAAGCGATGCGCGACTGGGATGTATCGATCCTGGCGACCGACATCAACCCTCACTCCCTTCGCAAGGCAAGGGAAGCGATATATACAGACTGGTCTTTCCGCACTTCACCGCAGTGGTTCAAGAACAACTACTTCAGGCCAGCGGGAGACAAGCAGTATGAATTACTTCCCCACATCAGGGAGATGGTGAAGTTTTCAAGCATTAACCTGGTAGAGGACTGTTACCCATCACTCGTCACCGGCACCAACGCCATTGACTTGATCTTCTGCCGGAACGTGCTGATGTATTTCACCCCGCAACGCGCCGCAACGGTCGTCGAACGCTTCAAGCACTGCCTCATGGATGACGGCCTGCTGTTTGTCAGTCCCTGTGAAACATCCAACGTACTCTTTCCCGGGTTCGATCCGGTTTCCTTCCCCGATGCGACTCTTTACAGGAAACAGGGGGGCGCAGACAGGGAGAATGAAACAAACGTAGCCGGTATAGAAGACATATCCCATTCCCCCACTCCCCGGTTCTTCGATCCGGGGAGTGTCACAGAATCCCAGATTCAGGAAGTATCTCCGACTCACCCGAGCCCCCTCTACCCGGCCCTGAATGTGGCCACGTCCGCCCCACTTCGCGATTTGCCAGCTCAAGAAACGGCTTCTCCCTATCAGAAAGCTCTTACACTTTATGAACGGGGTGTTTACAGGGAGGCTGAGGAAATGGTGACCATGCAACTGGTGCAGGACAGAAACGACACCCGGGCCCTGGCATTGCTGTGCCGCATATACGCAAACGAAGGAAAGCTCGCGGAGGCGCTAAAGGCATCTGACTTGGCGCTCGCAACCGACAAACTCTCCTCCGGGCTCCATTATCTCCGCGCCGTCATTCTCCAGGAGCAGGGAATGTACGATGAGGCCGCCACGGCGCTCAAAAAAGCGCTCTACCTCGACCAGGACATGGTTCTGGCGCATTTCACGCTGGCCAATCTTGAACAGCGGCAGGGAAAAGTCAGGGAGTCGCAACTGCATTTCAACAATGCTCTTTCGCTGCTCGAAAAATATCGTCCCGATGACATCATTCCGGAATCCGACGGTACGTTTGCCGGGAGGCTCAGGGAGATCATCAGGGCCACTACCGCAGGAATGTAACGAGGAAGTAAACCTTTCAGCACCGTTACATAACGCCCCCTGTCCCCCTCTTAACTTAAGAGGGGGAACGCGGATTGCACCTTGGCTAAACTCCATTGGCAGCCGCATCGAAGCGTCCCTCCCCTTAATTAAGGGGAGGACAGGAGGGGTTACGATTTCGAGACTTAACATGCCGAATAGATATCAAGGGGATAACATGGACGAAACCAGCAATGAGCGGCAACGGATTCTGAAAGCACGGGCGGCGGCCCTGGCACGGGAGCCGGAAAACAGCGATGCGGAAGCGGAACGAATCGAGGTAGTCGAATTTCTCCTCGCCGACGAACGCTACGCCATAGAATCGGTCTATATCGGAGAGGTCTACCCCCTGAAAGATCTCACCCCCCTCCCCTGTACCCCCGCCTTCGTTCTGGGAGTCATCAACATGCGCGGCAAAATCCTCCCGGTCATTGACCTGCGCACATTCTTCGACCTGCCCAACAGGGGACTTTCCGATCTGAACAAGGTTATCGTGCTGCATCAAGGAGCCATGGAATTCGGTGTTCTGGCGGATGCCATCATTGCCGCACGCTGGATACCGCGCTCAGATCTGCTAGCGTCGCTCCCCACCCTGACCGAGATACGAGCCGAGTACCTGATGGGAGTCACCGAGGAGCGGCTGGTGGTGCTGGATGGGGGTAAGATTATCTCCGACCGGAGCATCGTGGTGCATGAAGAGGTTTGATGAGTTTGGAGAGTTTATGGAGTTTTAAGAGCTGAGAGTTAATATCAGAGCCTAAACTCCATGAACTCAGTAACTGAATTGGAGGTTTCCCATGCTATGGTTTCTGAATCTGTCCACCAAGTCGAAAATCGTCTGCTGCTTCAGCCTGATGTTCGCACTCATCGTCATTGTCATCGGGACCGCCTACCTGGGGATAACGGAGACAACGCAGTCGCAGCAGGAGCTGTTTCGCGAGAACTACACCACCTCCCTCGATATTGTTGAACTGAGGTCTGCCCAGAACCGGGCACGGGCACAATTATTGGAAATGATGATGACCGACGACCGAGCCAAGCAGCAGGCGTTGGAGCGCGACATCCGGGAGCGCACCGAAGATATCGACAAAAAACTCAAGGAGTTGACAGCCATCCAGAAAGACGACCCCTTTTTTTTATCCGCTCTTCAGGAGCTTGTTGTGGTCCGGGATTCCTACCGCAAGGCGCGTGAGGAGCAGATCAGCCTGATTCTGGGGGGAAAGGACGAAGCGGCGCGCCAGCAAGGACTGGGGCAGCAGGAGGAGCGCTACAACAAGATTCGCGACATCTCCCTCAAGCTGGAGCAGATGGAAAAGGAACAGGCGAAACAGCGGCTGACACAGTCCGAGCAGAGGGCCCGCACATCATTGGTCATATTCCTTCTGGTCGGCGTGGCCGCCATCATTATCAGCACCGCCATGACGCTGGCCATGAACAAGGCCATTGCCAAACCTCTTACGGAGATTGCCGCCATATCCGAGCGAATCGCGGAGGGGGAATTGGAAGTAAACGTCCTTTCAAGCGGCAGGAGAGACGAAGTGGGCATGTTGATTCAAACCTTCCGCCGTATGGTAGCAAACATCAAGGGGCATGCCGACACGACCCGTCGCATAGCCGCGGGTGATTTAAGCGGCGTGGTTACTCCCCAATCGGAGAGAGATGTGATGGGGAACGCACTGTCCGCCATGGGGAGCAGCCTGAGAGAGATCACCAGGGAGATCATCGAGGGGGTAAACGTACTGGCCTCGTCATCCAGCGAGATCATGGCATCTACCAACCAGGTGGCCAGCGGCGCCACGGAGACGGCGGCGGCGGTGAGCGAGACGACCAGTACGGTGGAGGAAGTCAAGCAGACCGCCCTGGTGTCGAGCCAGAAGGCGAAGAGTGTTGCGGATACCGCCCAGAGAGCGGTCCAGGTGGCACAAGTCGGCAGGCGCTCCGTGGAGGAGTCCATCGTCGGCATGGGACGGATCCAGGGGCAGGTGGAGGCCATCGCCGAGAGTATCGTGCGCCTCTCCGAACAGAGCCAGACCATCGGCGAGATCATCGCCACGGTCAACGACCTGGCCGAACAGTCCAACCTGCTGGCGGTCAACGCCGCCATCGAAGCGGCCAAGGCCGGGGAGCAGGGAAAAGGTTTCGCGGTGGTAGCCCAGGAGGTGAAGAGCCTGGCGGAGCAGTCCAAGGAGGCCACGTCACAGGTGCGCACGATCCTGAACGACATCCAGAAGGCGACCAACGCGGCGGTCATGGCCACCGAGCAGGGTAACAAGGCGGTAGAAGACGGCGTCAGGCAGTCGAAAGAGGCTGGCGAGGCGATCCGCCAGATGAGCATGAGTATCGACGAGTCGTCCCAGGCCGCAAACCAGATCGCGGCATCCAGCCAACAGCAGTTGACCGGCATGGACCAGGTGGCCATGGCAATGGAAAACATACGCCAGGCCAGCGAGCAGAACGTGACCGGCATGCGACAGGTGGAACTGACGGTGCAGGGGCTGCACGATCTGGGGCAGAAGCTGAAGGATCTGGTGGCGAGGTATAAGGTTTAACCCCTCCCCGCTCCCCTTATCAGGGGAGAGCCTTTAAGCTTCCCCCCTGACAAGGGGGGATTGAGGGGGGTTGGTTTTAAGGGGAGAACCAACGTGATCGACAAAGATGCCGAATTTCTGAAGAGACTCCTTGTAACCTTCAAGGTTGAGGCGGATGAGCACCTGAAGGGGATGTGCTCGGGTCTCCTCGAACTGGAGCAAGGAGCGCTCCCGGAACGGCAGACTGAGCTCGTGGAGTTCATTTTTCGCGAGGCGCACAGCCTGAAGGGAGCAGCCCGCGCCGTCAATCAGGTTGAGATCGAAGCGCTCTGCCAGGCGCTGGAGAGTATCTTTGCCTCACTGAAAAAGAATGAACTGACGGCATCTCCCGGGCTCTTCGATCTGCTTCAGGAAGCGCTGGACCTTCTCGCCCGGACTCTTCCCGACGCCGGAGCGGAACGGGCGCATGACGACAAGGCTCTGCAACGGCGACTCATCAACAGGCTTGAGCAGGCGGGAAAAGGCGGAAGCGGGGAAACGGGGAAGCGGAGAAACGGAGAAGCATTGAAAGGCGGAAGCGGAGAAGTGGTTAAAGACAGAACCGGAGAAACGGAGAAGCGGGGAAACGGAGCAGATGAAGAATGTCTCCCCGATTCACCGTTTCCCCGGTTCTCCGATTCTGGAAAACTCCCCGATTCCCCGATTCATAAGATTTCCACTGACACCGTCAGGGTTTCCACGGCCAGACTGACATCCGTGCTGCTGCAATCGGAAGAGATGCTCTCCGCCAAACTGGCATCATCACAGCATGTACTCGATTTGCGGGCTACCGCTACGGCGTTCGATTCCTGGAGCAAGGAGTGGGCACGGGTAAAACCGCTGGTCCAAAAATTCAAATCTTCAAAAACACAGGGTGAAAATGACGAAGCAACACACAAGAAACGATCGCTGACAAGGTTGCTGGATTTTCTGGATTGGAACAGTGACTTCATGAAGTCACTCGAAACACGGTTTACGGCAGAGGTCAAATCAGCCGAACGAGACAGCCGGGCTCTGGGCGGCATGACAAACAACCTGCTCGAAGACATGAAAAAAGTACTGATGTTCCCTTTTTCCTCCCTGCTGGAAATTCTGCCCAAGATCGTCCGGGATCTCTCACGGGAGAACGGCAAGAAGATCGAACTGACGATCAGCGGTGACGACATCGAGATTGACCGGCGTATTCTGGAGGAGATGAAAGACCCGCTGGTGCATCTGGTGAGAAACTGCATCGATCACGGCATCGAAAATCCGGCGGAACGCAGGGCCAAAGGCAAGCCCCAACTCGGGACAATCAGGATCGCGGTACTCCCCAGAGACGACAAGGTGGAGCTTACCATCGCCGATGACGGCGGCGGCATCGCCCTGGACGGAATCAGGTCCGCACTGTTGAAATCCGGTATGCTGTCAGCAGAGAGAGTGGCCGAACTCAGTGACCAGGAACTCATGACTCATGTCTTTCAGTCCGGAATCACCACCAGTCCGATCATCACCGAAATTTCCGGGCGGGGACTGGGTCTGGCCATCGTACGGGAAAAAGTGGAAAAACTGGGCGGGTCCGTCAGCGTGGAATCGACAACCTGTTCGGGAACAAGCTTCCGTATAGTGCTGCCGCTGACGGTTGCCACGTTCAGGGGCATTCTCGTCCGCCTCGGCGAACGCCTGTTTGTGCTCCCGGCCATGTATGTCGCCAGGGTGCTGAGAATCAGGCCGAATGATATCAAGTGCGTGGAAAACCGGGAAACGATCTGCCTGGATGGAGCGCCTGTCTCTCTGGCACGGCTCGCAACGGTTTTGGAACTTCCCGTATCCGGTTGGGAATCAAAGCCTTCCGATCTGCTGCCGGTGGTGCTTCTTGCCACATCCGAAACGCGCATCGCTTTTCAGGTGGATGAAGTACTTGGCGAGCTGGAGGTACTGCTCAAGGGGCTGGGACGGCAGCTTTCACGGGTCCGCAATGTGGCGGGCGCCACGGTCCTCGGCAACGGCCATGTCGCGCCGATCCTCAACGTAACCGACCTGTTCAAATCGGCGGTCAAGAGCGCCGCATATTCTTCGCAACGCAGTGCTGTCACAGACACAGGAGAGCCGGCAAACCGCTTGCGCTCCGTTCTGGTTGTCGAGGATTCCATCACGACCCGGACCCTGCTCAAGAATATTCTGGAGTCATCCGGTTACGCCGTGGTCACGGCGGTGGACGGCATGGACGGCTTTTCCAGGCTGAAAAACGGCTCGTTCGACATCGTGGTCTCGGACGTGGACATGCCGCGCATGAACGGCTTCGAACTGACCTCCAAAATCCGTTCCGACAGGGAATATGGCGATCTGCCGGTGGTGCTGGTAACCGCGCTCGCTTCCCGGGAAGACCGGGAGCGCGGAATCGATGCCGGGGCAAACGCCTACATCGTGAAGAGCAGTTTCGACCAGAGCAATCTGCTGGAAGTGATGAAAAAACTCATTTAAGGGAAGAAAACCCCTCCCCGCTCCCCTTATCAGGGGAGAGCCTTCAAGCTTCCCCCCTGACAAGGGGGGATTGAGGGGGGTTGTTTTTTGTTTTTAAAGGAACCCAACATGATACGCGTTCTCATAGTGGAAGACTCGCCGGTCGAGCAAGAATTGCTCGCCCATATCCTTTCCGCCGATCCGCTGGTGTCGGTGGTCGGAATCGCCAAAGACGGCGAGATGGCGCTTTCAGCCGTGGAGCAGGTGAAACCGGATGTAATCACCATGGATATTCATATGCCGAAACTGAACGGCTTCGAAACTACGCGCCGGATCATGGAGAGCAACCCGGTGCCGATTATCATCGTCAGCGGAAGCTACGACGCCAATGATGCGGACAAATGCTTTCACGCCATGGAAGCCGGGGCCTTGGCCATCGTAAGGAAGCCTTTCGGGTTGGGGCATCCCGGTTATATCGATGATGCTTCCGAGCTGATCAGAGCCGTGAAAACAATGAGCGAAATCAAGGTTGTAAAACGCTGGTCCCGGCTTCGCAAAGAAGTGAAAGCCGTGCAATTTCCAGCTGTTGCAGCAAGAGCCGTCCCGGACAGGATCCGGATGGTGGCCATCGGAGCATCTACCGGAGGCCCGGCGGTTATCCAGGAGATATTCTCCGCATTGCCCAAAAACCTGGCCGCTCCGTTTCTGGTTGTACAGCACATGGCACAGGGCTTCATGGAAAACTTCGTGAAATGGATTGGTGCCACCACCGGCTTTCCCTCCCATATTGCCATCAATGGTGAATATCCAGTTCCAGGCCATGCCTATTTCGCTCCGGATGGACACCATATGCTGGTGGGAAAAGACCATCGCATTGCCCTCTCCGGCGAAGGACCGGAAAACGGGCTGCGACCTTCGGTAGCCAGACTGTTTCGCTCCGTTGCCGAGACGCATGGCCCCAATTCAGTGGGCGTGCTCTTGACCGGAATGGGGAGAGACGGCGCCGACGACCTGAAACTGCTGCGGAGCAAAGGCGCCGTGACCATCGCCCAGGACCGGGAAAGCTCGGTGATCTTCGGCATGCCGGGTGAAGCGGTGAAAATCGATGCAGCAGATTTTATTCTGCCACCGGAGGGCATTGCTCATCTCCTTGAACGTATGATTGCGGCAGGAAACACTTTATCAAGGACGGACAAGTCATCCGGAACGCGGGAAGGAATCCATTTATGAACTGCAAACAGCCACCCCACATGATCCTCATCGTTGAGGACAGCCCCACCCAGAGAGAAATGTTGCGGCATATGCTGGAAAAACATGATTTCAGAGTGGAATCCGCCGCCAACGGGCAAGAGGCCATGGCCCTGCTTGAAGGAATGAGCCCGTTGGCGGTGATCAGTGATATTGTCATGCCGGAAATGGACGGCTATGAACTCTGCCGCAGGATCAAAGAAAACCATGAGCTTCAGAATACACCAGTTGTCCTGCTCACTTCGCTTTCCGACCCGGACGATGTCATCATGGGACTGGAGTGCGGCGCCGACTACTTCATCACAAAACCGTACAATGAGGATTTTCTTCTTTCTCGTATCCAGCATATCCTGGCCAACTGCAACCTGGAAAACAAACAGGGGGTCCGGATGGGGCTGGAGATATTTTTCCGGGGGAAAAAGTATTTCATCAACTCTGATCGGCTTCAGATCCTCAATCTGCTGCTTTCAACCTATGAAACAGCCATTCAGAATAATCAGGAACTGGCCAACGCTACCGAGGAAATGTCGGTGCTCAATGAGCAACTTGAAGAAAACATGGCGGAAATGGACTCCAAGAACCAGGAGCTGTTGAACGTGAATGCAGAACTGGAAAAGCAGCAGAATATTGCGCAAGAAGCTAAAGTCAGGGCGGAAGAGGCCAGTAGGGCCAAGTCCGATTTTCTGGCCAATATGAGCCACGAGCTGCGCACCCCGCTCAACTCGGTAATCGGTTTTTCCGAAGTGCTGGAAGACGAACTGTTCGGTCAGCTCAACACCAAGCAGCACGAATATGTCGGCAACATCCTGACCAGCGGACGGCATCTGCTGAATCTCATCAACGACATCCTCGATCTTTCCAAGGTGGAAGCGGGCAAGCTGGTACTGGAACTGTCAATGGTGAAGTTCCGCGAGGTTATTGCCGGCACACTTACCATGTTCCAGGAAAAAGCTCTTAAACACAATTTGCGCCTCGGCCTGGAAATTCCGGCCGATTGTGATATCGAACTGATTGCCGACGAGAGAAAACTCAAGCAGATCATGTTCAACCTGCTCTCCAATGCCGTCAAATTCACACCGGACGGAGGAAGCGTTCGAGTCACGGCGCAACGGGTTTCTCTTTCCGGGATACTTACAGCGGGATTGTATATTCAGGGCGAAAAGCAACTTGAGGAGGGCGACTTCATAGAGGTATCCGTGGAAGACAGCGGCATCGGCATCAAAAGAGAGGACATGCCGAAACTATTCAAGGAATTCAGCCAGCTCGACTCACCCTATACCAAGGAATATGAAGGAACCGGCCTTGGCCTGGCCCTGACAAAAAGGCTGGTTGAACTTCATGGCGGCCAAGTTGGGGTGGAGAGTGAAATTGACAAGGGCAGCCGGTTTTTCTTTGCCATTCCGCTAAATTACAAAATAGCGTTTCTTAAGGAGTTGAATCAATCATGAATCGAACTATCCTTATCGTGGAAGATAACGACAACAACCGCATACTGATGAATGATCTGCTGAGCTATCACGGTTACACGGTGCTGGAGGCAAACAACGGCGAAGAAGGTATCGTGATGGCCAGGAACAACATGCCGGATCTGATTCTCATGGATATCCAGATGCCGGTCATGGATGGCTTTGCCGCCGCCAAAATACTGAAAGACGATCCGGTGACCCGCCAGCTCAGGCTCATCGCCCTGACATCCTTTGCCATGCATGGCGACCGGGAAAGAATCCTCTCAGCCGGGTTTGACGACTATATTGCAAAACCGATACATACACGGGGATTCCTCATGATCATAAAAAGTTATCTTGAGCCCGGCAACAACATTAATTAGTGACATGGATTACGGATGTCACACGAGGTGTAAACATGCCGGATACAATTCTTGTAGTGGACGATAACGATCAAAACCGTGTCCTGCTTCACGACGTGCTGGTGATGTCGGGATTCAGGGTACTGCTTGCGGAAAACGGCAAGGAAGCCGTCAACCTGGCGCTGGAACATCATCCCGACCTGATCCTGATGGATATCCAGATGCCGGTTATGAACGGCCTGGAGGCGGGGAAACAGCTGCGCTCCGACCCCCGAACCAAGGACATCGGCATTTTGGCACTCTCATGCGCCATCATGGTCGATGACAAGGATAATTTCTTCGCCAAAGGATTTGACGGCTACATCAACAAACCGATTGACATCAGAATTCTGCCAAAAACAATCCTGCAATATCTGGCAGACAGAGTGATGATATGAAACACCTCAAACCGCGGATACTCTGCGTTGATGACGAGCCGATGAACCTCAGCCTGCTGGAGGCCATGCTTGCTCCGCGCGGTTACGAAGTCACGATGGCGTCGAACGGACTGGAGGCCCTTGAAAAAATTCAGCGGGAATGCGTGGACATACTACTGCTGGACGTGATGATGCCGGAAATGGACGGTTTCGAGGTCTGCCGCCGCATAAAGAGCGACGATCAGTACCGGAACATACCGGTGGTCATGATCACCGCCTATGCAGCCAGGGAAAACCGCATCAAGGGGATCGAGGCCGGCGCCGAGGATTTCATTTCAAAACCTTTCGACAGCATGGAAGTCATGGCTCGCATCAACATGCTCCTCAGGGTCAAGGCACTCAACGACCAGCTCTACTCCGCCTATCACAACATTACCAGCCTGACCAGTTTCGGCGAACAGCTCTTCACCGGTTTCGACCCGCTTCATTTCGATTTCATGGCCAGCATCAGCGCCATTGTCCGCCAGATCATCGCCGTCTCACCGGAAATGATCGAGCACCCCCAACGAATACTTGTCGTGCTCGGGAGTGCGAGTGAAGGATACGACTGTTACCTGTTCGGCCATGAAGCCGGAAGACTGTCGATGACATCGCTTCCACCGGATATCGTTCACCACCTCAACCGGCTTGTTGTCGGCGGCACCGGAGTAGTCTGGCTCAATCAAACCGATTTAATGGAACAACATTCTGAACTCCTCTCCATGCTTAACGAACACGTTGACCCGGTTTTCAACCTGATCTGCCACCAAAGCAGCCGGATAACCCTCTGTGCCATGAATTACGGACGTCAGGTAACCCTCTACGATGCCGAGGTACTGAACAGCGTTGTCGCCCAGAGCCTGTTCCTCAAGTCGCTCTCGCATCAGGTACGCGAGACCGAGGATGCCTTCACCTATACTGTTCATGCCCTGGCCAGGGCCTCCGAAATAAACGATGAAGACACCGGCAACCACATCCTGCGTGTGGGTGAATACTCGGCCCTGCTGGCCCGGCAGCTGGGCATGCCGGAGCAGTTCGTCTCCCTGATCCGGCACCAGTCAATCATGCACGATGTGGGCAAGATCCATCTGTCACCCGACATCCTGAAAAAACCGGCCCCCCTGGATTCCGAAGAGTTCAACCGGATCAAGCAGCACACCATACTTGGTGGCGCCATCATCGGCGACCATGTGCGGCTGAGCCTGGCAAAAAGCATTGCTCTCAGTCATCACGAGCGCTATGACGGCAGCGGTTATCCTTATGGGCTGTCAGGCGACCGGATCCCGATCGAGGGACGCATCCTGAACCTGGCCGACCAGTATGATGCCCTGCGCAACAGACGTTGCTATAAACCGGCTTTCGATCATGACACCACGTTCCGTATCATCACCGAAGGGGATGACAGAACCATTCCGCAACACTTCGATCCAAGAGTGCTGGCAGCATTCACGGATATCCACGAAAGATTTGCCGAGGTTTTCGAGGAATCTTTGCTGGAAACCGCTCCGCACACCCGATGAGCGCGGATCATTCTTCAGGTGATCAGTGGAGCAGCGACGATTTCAACGACGTTACCTGGCGCAGGCGGTTGGAGCAGGTGTTTAGTGAAAGAGAAGAGAAGCTCAGGGCACACATCGACAACTCGTCCGATATCATCTTCACCCTGAACGACGAGGCGGAATTCACATTCGTATCCAAAGCCTGGGAACAGTATTTCGACTATCCGGTCCGCGAGGTACTGGGGAAAAGATTCATTTCATTCGTCCATCCGGAAGACGCGGCTCCCTTCGAGGAATACCAGCGGCGTGTCATCGGATCGATGCGGGCGGCGACCAGCCCGCCCTGCCGGATCAGGCATTCCAACGGCTCCTGTCTCAGTTTCGTGATAAATGGCATGCCGTACCTGGATACAAACGGAAAGGTACTGTTCAATGGCGCCGGGCATGACATCACCGAACAGCTGAAGACGGAGACAAACCTTATCACGGCGCTTGATATCGCCAAGGAGGCAAGCCGGGCCAAAACCGAGTTTATTGCCAACATGAGTCATGAGATCAGGACCCCCTTGAATTCCATTATCGGCTTCAGCGATGTGCTGACAGACGAACTGTTTGGCCCGCTCAACGAAAAGCAGCTCTTTTATATGAATGAAATCAAGAACAGTGGCTGGAGACTGAGAAACATGCTGATCAATATTCTCGACATGGCCCAGTGCGAATTCGGCGACGGCATCCTTGACCTGTCAGGGTTTCCGGCTACGGATATCATCACGCCTTCCATGAAGATCTTCAAGCATGAGGCGGAAAGGCGGGGCATTACGCTCACACTTGAGATAGCGCCGCAGGCTGATGTTGTGATCACGGCCGACGCCCCCAAACTTAAAAAGGCCGTATATCAGCTGATCAGTAATGCATTCAAGTTCACCCCGGACGGCAAAAGCGTGACAGTGAACGCCGGATTGGTCACGGCGGCACAGACCGGTAAACAGCTGCTTGAAATCAGCGTATCTGACACCGGCATCGGCATTGACCCAGCGGACATTCCGAAGATCTTCAGCTCCTTCACCCAGCTGGAAGCGGCCTACACCAAGAAATTTGAAGGCATCGGACTTGGTCTGGCCTTGGCTAAAAGCCTGATAGAGCTGCATGGCGGAACGCTCCGGGTGGAGAGCGAACCGGGCAAGGGGAGCAAGTTCAGTTTCACGCTCCCCTTGTCGGCCGCCGAACCGGGCGGGTCAGGCGACAATCAAAAATAACTATTTTTCCAGAGAGGTAGCATGCCATGACGGAACTCGAGACATCCCGCATCACACCAGCCACGATTTTCATCGTTGATGACAATCATTGTTCACAGCAGTTGCTGGACGACATCCTCATGAATAATGGGTACACAACGTGTCTCTTTTCCAACGGAATGAGCGCTCTTCAGGCCGCGCAGTCCGAGCCGCCGGACCTCATCCTGCTCGACGTGATGATGCCCGGCATGGACGGTTTCGAGGTTTGCCGGCTTCTCAAGGAGGATCGCTCAACCAGATTCGTGCCGGTAGTGATGGTAACCTGTCTCAACGAGAAGTCCATGAGGTTGAAGGGGATGGCCGCCGGCGCCGACGATTTCATCAGCAAGCCGTTCGATTCAATGGAGATACTGCTGAGGACGCGCAATCTTCTGCAGATGAAGGAATATCAGGATTTTCTCAAGCGGCACTCGGAGATTCTCGAACAACGGGTACAGAAACGAACAGAAGAGCTGGAGGAGGTAATCACCGAGCTCAAGTCCACCCAGCGCCAGATGATTCAACAGGAGAAAATGGCCACTATCGGCCTGTTGACCGCTGGAATTGCCCATGAAATCAACAATCCGATCGGATTCATCTCCAGCAACACCGCATCGCTCGACAGGTATTGCGAAAGGATCCTGAAATTCATGAAGTCACAGCAGGAGGCGCTTCTGTCGGGAAAGACCGGCCCACAGCATGTCGAACAGCTGCAAGCGCTCCATACCCAGATGAAAATTGGCCGCATTGTAAAAGAGATCCCCGAGATGATACGGGAAACCATGGATGGGATCGAGAGGATCAAGAGCATTGTCATGGATTTGAAGTGTTTTTCAAGAACGGAGGAGGCGGAACAGAAAGAGGCGGACATCATACAATGCCTGGAGAGCACCATCAACATCGCCTACAACGAGCTGAAATACAAGGCCACCATAAAAAGGGAATACAGTGAAGTCCCTCATTTGCGCTGTTACCCGCAACAGCTGGCTCAGGTTTTCACCAACCTGCTGGTCAACGCGGCACAGGCAATCGATACCCAGGGCGAGATCACAATACGGGTCTGGAGCGAAGGCGGTTTGATACATGTTTCAATCAGCGACACCGGCAGCGGAATTCCGGAAACGGTGCGGGAGCATATCTTCGAACCGTTCTTTACCACCAAGGAGACCGGCAGAGGCACCGGGCTCGGGCTTTCGATCAGCAACGAAATCATCAAGAATCATGGGGGAGAGATCAGGGTCGAGAGCGAGATTGGCAAAGGCAGCACCTTCACCGTGTCTATTCCCCTGTAATTACATATTTTGATTAAGAATGGATGTCCCGCGAATTCCCTTCACATCTGTCATTTCGAACTCAAGCAAAAACTGCGGGTTCAGGATGGAATCCAGAGAAGCAACTCTGGTTTGTGAAGTATGAAAAAATTATCGGAACAACATTGGGAAAGTATATACAGGTAGATGCAAAAGATAACCTTGGAAAACCGAAAAAGCATCTATATGTATATGCTTGAAAGACATCTATCCGTAGATGCAAGCATCTACCTGTAGATGAAAACATATACAGGTAGATGACAGATGTCGTCTGCTCAAGTACGAGTTGAACCGAGATAAATAATGAATGAATCGAAAAGAATATTCGGAATCAGACAAGTCGGCTTTTTTGTTCCCACCTTGACTATCGAAAAGGATGGATTTGTCTATAACGACAGTAGATACGGATGGAACAATATTGTTGCCATCAAGAGGTCTGACACTTTTGCAGATAACTTAGGCCGCTTTCCGTCAACGACAATATTGCTCAGCGACGGCAATATTATTAGGCTGCCAATTACGTTAGAAGAAAAGCATACAAAAGAGAAAAGTAGTTTCTTTGGCTGGTATGATAAGTCTGAAGCATATCAGTATGTTTGAAAATGAAATAAAGTTTAGCAAGTCAAAATATACAGATTATTTGTATTCATCAAACCAGATAATGTTTTACCGAATGTCAATAATTGTTGGGCTTTGCTTTATTCTGATGATTTTACTTGCAATATTTGGGTTCGGGGTGAAGTTTGAATCAAAAATGATGCTACCTGTGGTCTTTGGTTTAATCGTGGCCGGAGTTGGAATTTTCTCAGCTCTTAAACGTCGAAAGCATGAATCAATTATCACCAGAGAACTTAATAAATAAGGTTCAACACGCGCTCAGACCATGACCGGACAATAAAGACGCCCGGCAGGTCAAACGCAGCCACGTTGGCAACCACAAGAAAGTTAAAAATGCAAAGAATTCAGATTGTACAGGAGAATACAGGGACACCATACCAATTAAAGTCTGAGGCAAGGAAATAGGTAAGGTGTCCCTGTATTGAGCCGATAAAATCAAAAGCAGGGGAATTGCTTTCTAGGGGACACCAAGGGGACGGGGGACCCAAGGGGACGGGGGACCCAAGGGGACGGGGGACCCAAGGGGACGTAGTTGCTTTATTGCTTTATGAAACTTTTTCTATTATTTGTCATTCATGCCAAGACAAGCCCGACTAGACATTCCAGGTTTATTGCAGCACGTTATCGTTCGCGGCATTGAACGCACCGATATCTTTTTGGATGATGATGACAGGGGACGGTTCGTTGAGCGTTTAAACAACCTTCTCGTCGATACCGGTACCGACTGTTTTGCTTGGGCTCTTATTCCCAATCATTTTCATCTGTTGTTACGTTGCAATCACATTGATCTCTCACTTTTCATGCGTAGGTTGCTGACCGGATATGCCATCACGTTTAATCGTCGTCATGCCCGTTCCGGGCATCTCTTCCAGAATCGTTACAAATCCATAGTCTGCGAAGAAGAGCCATACTTGCTCGAATTGATCCGCTACATCCATCTCAACCCATTGCGGGCCGGAGTCGTCAAGGATCTTGATGAACTGGATCGCTATCTCTGGTGCGGACATGCTGCGTTGCTTGGTCAGAATTCTTTGGCAGGGCAAGCAGTTGATGAAGTTATGGCTTTGTTTGCCAGCAAGAAGAAAGAGGCCCGTAAAGCCTACCGACAGTTTGTGTCCGATGGTGTTGAAATGGGGAAGCGCCCTGAATTGACCGGCGGCGGATTACGTCGAAGCCAGTTGATTGAAAACAATATTGCTGTCATGGGTGATTATGACGAGCGCATTCTTGGCGGAGGTGATTTTGTGGCGTCACTTCGCGAGGAGCCTCGATTTGCTGGTAAGCTGCCTTGTACTATGAATCTGAACTCTCTGCATGCAAATATAATCGAATATTTCAAATTTCCGGCAGCAACCAAGCTGCGCCGTGGCCGCCGGAATCAATATTCCGAAGCTCGTGAGTTGTTCTGTTATTTTGCTGTCGGGGAACTGGAGTATTCCGGCGCAAAAGTCGGAGCTTTAATCGGCATGGGGACTCCTTCGGTAAGTCGAGCGGTAAGGCGAGGCGAGGAGTTGGTTGCATCGCGACCGGATCTTAGGAAATGGTGGTTAGAGCAGTTAAAGCAATAAAACAACTACGTCCCACAAACGGTACTCAAACGGTACGACCCCCCTCCTCAAGGTGTTTTCCGTCACCACCCGCGAATCCATGAAGTGCAGCAGATACTCCGAGAGGCAAAGGACCTGAATGGTCCTTTCTTTGTATTTAGTTTCCGTAAGATCGGCCAAATTATCGGCCAAAAAATTAAAAAAGTGAAAATGTTGTATATTTCTTTGGTAAAATACGGTACAAAATTATCGGCCAAATTATCGGCCAAAAATTTCGATGTCTTTATGTGAAGCTGATTGCAATAGCTCGTTTCAACTTAGTTTTTTATTTTATGACATCCTCACTATAACCGGCCAAATTTTCAACGCAATTAATAATTCACGTGTAAAAGCGGTCTCGCAATTAGTTAAGGTCACGAGATTTAATATCGGCCAAAATACTGGCCTATGTCAGGGGAATCAACATGGAAGATGGTTTTTATACAAAAATTTCGGAAATGGAACCAATGATGCCTACTGATCCTGCGGGAGAACTCGACGATTTGGCGATTGATGTGATTCGTAAATCTGCCGGCATTAGTGCCGCTGTTCATCCAGTTACACGTAGAAGAGTCGTGGAACTGGTAAGAAGAATGAACAGCTACTATTCCAATTTAATAGAAGGGCACAACACCCATCCTGTGGACATTGATCGTGCCATGCGAGAAGACTTTTCCAAAGATCCTGCTAAAAGAGCAAAACAATTGGAAAGCAAAGCGCACATAGAAGTGCAGAAACTCATTGAGGCCCACATCGAGGCTACTCCCGGAACAGTCATTACGAGCAAGAGTTTTTTGTGCTGGATTCATAAGGAATTTTATGAGCGGATGCCCGAGGAGTATCTTGTCGTACAGCGTGCAGATGGAAAAACTGAAAAAGTGATCCCTGGTAAAACAAGAGGATCAGAGGTTAAGGTCGGAAGGCATATGCCACCTAAATCAGAATACCTATGCACTTTTATGAACAGATTTGAAGAAGCCTACGACCCTCAAAAGCTAAAAGGTTTAAGTCAAGTTATCGGGGCGGCGGCATCTCATCACCGGCTTGCATGGATTCATCCTTTTCTGGATGGCAATGGGCGAGTTACACGTCTTATGACTCATGCCTACCTGAAAAAGGCAAAAATAGATGGCCACGGGTTGTGGACGGTTTCCCGAGGTTTCGCAAGACATCGAGATGAGTACCTTGCTTCCCTGGCAGGGGCAGACCAACCACGTAGAGGAGATCTGGATGGCAGGGGAAATTTGACACAAGCGGGACTGTTGGGATTTTGTAAATTTTTCCTTAAAACTGCTATTGACCAGATTGACTTTATGTCAGGGCTTTTAGATCTGGATGGAATGCAGAAAAGAATACAAGCGGTGGTTGATCGTCAGGTTTCTTTTGGTGAATTGAAACCTGAAGCGGGTCATTTGCTGAGAGATGTATTTTTACGCGGGGAAATACCTCGTGGAGAAATCCCGAATATCATCGGAATGCCCGAACGTTCGGCGCGCAGGGTTGTCAGTAGTTTATTGGAAAAAGGCTATTTAGTTTCCAGTTCGGAAAAGGGACCAATAATGCTCGGTTTTCCTGCATCGCTGGTGGGGTACTATTTTCCTCGCCTTTATCCTGAGGGAGTTGAGGCCAGCCTTGACTAGCCAGTTCCGTAAATAGACGATTCAACATCGCAATTGCCATGCTGTGTCCCTCAGGAATGTTCTGTTTCTCCTTAAAAGACAGTAGCAAAAATCATAGCGCCACAGGATGTCATCTTTTCGCTGATCCCTTCCCGCCCGACTGCGGGACAAAGCCCCTCCTCAAAGTATTTTCCGTCACCACCCGCGGATCCATGAAGTGCAGCAGGTATTCCGGCCCGCCGGCCTTGGTGCCCAGCCCGGACAGGGCCGCGCCGCCGAAGGGCTGGCGGCCGACCATCGCGCCGGTGATGGCGCGGTTGATGTAGAGGTTGCCGACCCGGAATTCGCGCCTGGCCTGCTCGATGTGGGCCGGAGAGCGGCTGAAGAGGCCGCCGGTCAGCGCGTAGCGGGTCGAGTTGGCCCACTGGATTGCCTGATCGAAGTCCGCCGCCCGCATCACCGCCAGCAGCGGGCCGAAGATCTCCTCCTGCGCCAGGCGGTGTTCAGGACGAATTCCGCCGATGATGGTCAGCGGCACCCAATACCCCTCCCCTTGCGGCAGCGGGCTCCGGTAGAGCAGGCGCCCCTCCAGGCCGCCGATGCGGATATATTCGCTGATCCTGACCTGCGCCGCCTCTTCGGCCACCGCGCCCATCGCGAACGCCGGATCCTCGGCCGGCCCCACCCGCCAGGCACGGGCCGCCTCAACCAGGCGCTCCACGAAGCGGCCATGGATCGCATCCAGCACGATCACCCGTGAGCAGGCCGAGCACTTCTGCCCCTGGAAACCGAAGGCCGAGGCCAGAACCTGCGGGAGCGCCTCGTCCAGGTCTGCATCGTCGTCAATGATGATCGCGTTCTTGCCCCCCATCTCGGCGATCACCCGCTTGATCCGCCTCTGTCCCGGCTGGACGTCAGCGGCGCGCCGCACAATGCGCTGGCCGACCTCCAGCGAGCCGGTGAAGGCGATCAGCGCCACATCCGGATGGTCGGTCAGCCGCTCGCCGACCAGGCTCCCCCGGCCGGGCAGGAAGTTGAAGACGCCGTCCGGCAGACCGGCCTCGCGGAAGATTTCCAGCAGCAGGCGGCCGATGATAGCGGTCAACCCGGAGGGTTTGAATACCACCGTGTTGCCGCTGACGATGGCCGCCGCCGACATGCCGCAGGCGATGGCCAGCGGGAAGTTCCAGGGGGCGATCACCGCCGCCACGCCGCACGGCTCGTGGAGCTGGTCGTTCTCCTCGCCCGGCGGTCCGCCCAGCCGTTGCGGTTGCGACAGGCCGATCATCCGCCCGGCGTAGTACTCCAGGAAATCGATCGCCTCGGCCACGTCGGCATGGGCCTGGTCCCACTGCTTGCCGATCTCCAGCACCTGCCAGGCCGACAGTTCGACGATGCGCCGCCGGGCAATGGCGGCGGCCCGCCGCAGGCAGGCGGCCCGCTCTTCGACCGGAGTCGCCCGCCAGGCGGGGAAAGCCCGCTGCGCGGCCGACACTGCCTCGTTGACCTGGCCTTCGCCGGCCTGGCAGACCCATCCCAGGATTTCCGAGGGGCGGTTGGGGTTGACGCTGGCTATGGTATCATCCGTGACCACGTCCCTGCCGTTGATGTGCAGCGGCCAGGTTTGCGGCGGACGGGCACGGATGGCGGCTATCGCGGCGGGAAAAGCTTTGCGCAGCTCCGGATCAGTGAAATCCGCCGAGGGCTCGTTGCGGAATCCGGGCACGGAATGATCCCGCGCAGGCTTTCCGGAGGAGTCAGCGACTGCCTGCCGCTCCAGGGTCGCGGCCGGATCCTCCAGCAGGCGTTCGATCACCGTGTCGCTGGTAAAGCTCAGGCGCAGGAACGATTCGTTGGAGGTATTCTCCAGCAGGCGCCGCACCAGGTAGCCCATGCCCGGCACCATCTCGCCGTAGGGGCAGTAGAGCCGCACCCGGCCGGTGGCGGCCAGGATGCCGCGCCGCACCGGCTCGGCCATGCCGTAGAGCATCTGGAATTCGTAGCGGTTCTCCGGCACCGCCAGCGATCGGGCCGTTTCCAGCACCGCCGCGATGCTGCGAAGATTGTGTGAGGCGCAGGCCAGGTGGCAGATCCGGTGGTGTTTGAGGATCGTCGCCGCCATCCTTTCGAAAGCCGCATCCGATTCGGCCTTGACGGTACGCACCGGGCAGAGCCACCCCATCTGCTCCGCCCGCACCGTCTCGTAATCCCAGTAGGCCCCCTTGACCAGCCGCACCGAGATCGGGAGCGACGACGCCCCGGCCCATTCCAGCAGTTCGGCCAGGTCACTGTCGCTGTCCTGCAGGTAGGCCTGCAGCACGATGCCGATGTGCGGATAGTCGCGGAACTCGGTTTTCAGCCGGCGGTAGACCTCCAGGATGATCCCCTTGAAACGGTAGGACTCCATGTCGATGCAGAGGAAAGCCCCGCTCCGCACGACCCGTTCGGTCAGACGGCGCAACGGCGCCAGTATCCCGGCCACCGAGCCCTCGAAGTCCATCGGGTTGGCCAGGCAGAAGAGCGCCGTCGGTTTGACGGCGATGTTGGCCATCGGGGCCGAGCCCCAGTCGGCGCCGCCGGAGCCGTCCGGCAGACCGGGCCACCGCTTGCGAGCCGCAGCCAGCACGTCCAGCAGCTCCAGGTAGGTTTGCAGATAGGCGTCCGCTTCCCGTTGCGAGAGGGTGGCCTCGCCCAGCACGTCCACCACCGCCGCGAAACCGTCGCGGCGCAGCGCCGCCAGTCGCTCCACCAGCCGGGCCGTATCCTCGGCGATGATGAACTGCCGGGCCATCTCGTGGATGTTGGCGGAGATCGCCCTGGCCAGCAACGCGCCCCCCAGCAAGCCGAGCGCGCCGGCGATGCGGGCTCCGCCGGCCAGCGCCGGCGGCAGGTCGTGCTCTTCACCGAAATATTCGCGGATATGACCGGTCAGCTGGCGGGTGGTTTTAAGCGCCGGGAAGACATCCACGAAACGGAACAGGCTGGTTTTGAACTCCTCGTTTTTGAGGCACCACTCCATCACCCGGCCGGTCCAGGTGGCGCTGTTGAACAGTGAGGGTTTTTCTCCGGCAATCGCGTTGAAAAGCTCCCTGCCGCGGGCGATGATGCGTGCGTTCAGTTCCGGGGAGTTCATATCGGCCTCCTCTGGTTCAGTTCGTACAGAGTTCTGTCAACCGACTATCTAACAGCACTCAAGTTGCAGCCGGAGACATGTTCCCCCTCCCTTGACGGGAGGGGGCCAGGGGGTGGGTGAAGCAGCAACCTTGGGACTTTCATGGCAACTTCCCCCCCTCCCTCGCCCTCCCCCGCCAAGGGGGAGGGAATGCTTTTGTCGCTTGAGAAAAGGTTACTTGAACCACGTGACGAGCGAATCCTATAAAATCCGCTTGCCGAACAGCGATGCCGCCAGCTCGACCGCCAGCAGCGCGGTAAGGTTGTGCCGGTCGAGGATCGGGTTGATCTCGACGATGTCCAGGCTGGCGCAGCGGCCGGAATCGGCGATGATCTCCATCATCAGCTGCGCCTCGCGGCAGGTCAGACCGCCGGGCGACGGGGTGCCGACACCGGGGCCGGCCTGGGGTTCCAGGCAGTCCATGTCCAGGCTGACGTGCAGGTGCTCATGGTGTTCCAGCCGCTCCAGCGCCTCGCGAACCACCGGGCCGATGCCCCGTTCGTCGATGTCGCGCATGGTGTAGACCGTGATGCCGCTGGCCCGCAGGCGGCGTCGCTCGCCCGGATCCAGGTCACGGACCGCGATCATCACCACGTCGCGCGCTTCCAGCTTGGCGCCGGGACGCCCCACATCCACCAGCTGCGGATAGCCGTCACCCAGCAGCAGCGCCAGGGTCATGCCGTGGATATTGCCGCTGATGGTGGTCTCGGTCGTGTTGAAATCACCGTGGGCGTCGATCCATAGCAATCCGGCCGGGGCCGAGTGGGTGACACCGCCGATGGAGCCGATCGCCAGGGTGTGGTCGCCGCCGATGAAGAGCGGTGTCTCGCCGTCGGCAACCGCCTGGCGCGCCGCCCGGTAGACCGCCAGGCAGGCCTGGGCAATGGCCGGCAGGTAATGCTGCTGCGCCTGGCCGGGGATGGTCTCGCGCACCGCCACTTCCAGGTTGCCGCCGTCGATGACCAGGTGCCCCAGTGCCTGCAGCTTCTCCGCCAGCCCGGCGTAGCGCAGGGCGCCTGGACCCAGGTCAACCCCGCGCTTGCTCTGCCCCAGGTCGATCGGAACGCCGATGATGCGAATGGTCCTGTTCATGACTCCTCCGATAAGCCGGCTACCCCAGCCCATGCCGCAGGTTGACCATGAAATCCTGCACGTTGGTCAGGATCGGCACCGCCTGCATCGAACCCCGGTTGGCCAGCTTGTCCACGCTGAATTCGGACATGTCCACCACGTAGAAAAAGACCGGGCGCAGACCGCCGTCGTTGGCGACCTGGTAGCCGGGCAGCATGTTGCCGAAGGCGATCGTGTGCAGTTGGGTCGCCAGCGCGATCACCGTGGTCGCTCTCCGGGCATGCACCCGCATGGCGTCCTGGGCCCGGCCGCTGTCGGTGATCACCTCCGGCAGCGGTCCGTCGTCGCGGATCGATCCGGCCAGCACGTACGGTACCCGGCCTCGCACGCAGGCAGCCATGATGCCGTCGCGGATCTGCAACTCCTTGATGGCAGCCGGGATCGAACCGTAGCTGCGCACCATGTTGATGATGTCCAGGTGGTTGCAATGACCACCCGGCTGCAACTCCTGGGTGTAGATGTCCTGACCCAGACCGGTGCGGAATCGGGCCGCCTCCAGATCATGGGTGGCCAGCGCGTTGCCGGCCAGCAGCGCGTGACAGAAGCCCTGTTCGACCATGAAGGCCATCGCCTCGCGGCTGTCCCGGTCGAAGGCCAGCGCCGGCCCCAGCACCCAGACGATGTAGCCGTGGCTGCGGTCGTGGCGCAGGATCTCGTATAGCCGGTCGTAGGAACGGGAAAAGGGGCTTTCGCGGGTGCCGCGGGTGCGGAAGCTGAACTTGTCGCCCGCTTCAGCCGGAGGGGTAAAGCCGTCGGTATGGACATAGATGCCCTGCTCGCCGTTCTCGCTCCTGCCGGTCACCACCGGATCTCCCCGCCGAACCAGGCGCGGCTCGACCACCTCAAGCGAGTCGCCGCGCAGCAGCAGCACCCCGTCCATTCGTCCCTCGCGGGCCAGCAGCCAGCGGCCGTCGCCCAGGTGGACATATTCGGGATGGTTGGAGGTGGCGTGGAAGCGCTCGGGCAGGACACCGTCGGCCGGGGCCGCTTCAACACGGGCGGCCGGAGCCATGGCCAGTTCCGGTCGTGAAAAATCCGGGGGGGTATAGGGTGGGATGAGTGACATGGCGTACCTCATGGACCGGGCTGTAGCCGGTCTTCCTTGTTCAAGTAAAGCGCCGCCCGTAGCGCTTGTCAAGCGTCAATCTCTCCCAACATTTCAACCTGTAAACGGCAGTTAGCCACAG
>Ga0209212_1001952_pt1 | contig 31126 bp, 31 predicted proteins | sample RifGroC2_FD_183996 | JGI IMG/M metagenome (GOLD analysis project Ga0209212, IMG submission 183996) | Groundwater microbial communities from Rifle, Colorado, USA - Groundwater C2 (SPAdes) (version 2) | ecosystem: Environmental > Aquatic > Deep subsurface > Groundwater | place: Rifle, Colorado...
GCGACGTTGTTGGTCGTTCCGGCAGCATTGGTTCCATTGTTAACCTGTTTGTACCCCTGGAAAGTTGTCGGGTTCGGCAGGTCGGTATGAACCTTTTCAGTGTAGCGTTGCAGCTCTATTTCATAGTAGTCGGAGCCTGGAAAAGTCCGCGTGTCCGGGACAGCGATTGGAATGCACTGGCCGAGGTTGTTCGGAGTATTGCACCCCAATGGCGCCAGAGAGTCAATGAACTTCCTCAGTGGTGGCGTAAGGTTCCAGTTTGGGGTGGAACCGAACACATCCGGCACCAGAATCCCGTCAGGCTGAACCGCCGGGTCGGCGCTCGTTGGGCCGGGAGGTGTATTTGCTGCGTACGTTGCTGGTGCTGACATGCTCATTCCAGCAATGAACATCAAGAGCGTAATCAAGATCGATAATATGAACCGTCTCATGGAAAAACCTCCCGGTAATATAGTCAACATTATTTTGCTGTTTCGTCAGAAGTGTTCCCAGAACCGGCAGGAAGTGTATTCTGCAGGGGCGCAGAAATTTTCCCGGCCGCCTCGACCGCTTTCCGCGCCTCGATTTCCGCTTTGCGTTTTTTCATTGCTTCTGCTGCCGCCAGTCTTTGTTTCTGGGTGATTCTTTTGCGCGGCGCATCTGCGTGCGGGTTGATTCCTTCCGGGTTAAGGGTTTCTGCACTGGCAGGAACATATGAAAGGACAACGCAGAGAACCAATGTCATGAGGCTGGAAATAATTCGGGAAGTAGTGATTATCATGATGAGCTCCTTACAGATTATTCTGCATATAGATCACGTACAATTTGTTGATTGATTTACTTGTATCCAGCAATAGCTGTACCAAGAACAAGATGAAAAATATCCTCTTTAAAATAATGAACTTACGTTTTATTTTGATCAGTCAGGCGGTTCATTGCAGTCTCAAAATGATAATTGCATCTCAATTTGATATCTCCCTGAATCAGCTCTTAATGATCAAAATAGTACCCAGTCACTTCTTTTTATCAGTTGGGGCGTCTGACTCTGGTCAAGCTGCACGATGTAGCATCCTTTCGACGCGTAGCGTTGACCCGGTCCGAAACTATAGCGCTCAAAATCCGGCAGATACTGATCAGGACGCATCCCGATCACGTCCAGCAAGGTGTCCCGGTAATAGTCCAGTTTCAATTCCTTCATGCCTTGCAGAAAAATGTGGATCATGGAAAAGGTACGGGTTGCGATCCGTTTTTTATCCGGCTGTTTCAGTTTTCCGAGCGTCAAAAATTCATTATAGCCCTTGAACTTTTTCTCATCCTCCGGCAAGCGGAATGGGTAGGTGATGAACAGTTTGTCCCGCATTCTTTCCGGAATGGCAGCGAATGTTTTCCCCACATACCGGGAAGAAACAAATATCTGCGGCAGATTTGACTGCGATGGCATCCCTGCCAAGGCGCTTATCGTGTCATCTCCCGACCAGATTACAACGCTGTCAGGGGTGTGCTGAAGCAGTAGCTGTTGTAGTGCAGGTGTATCCAGCTTTTGATCTTTGCCAAGGTTGATGGTCGCCAGGGTGCCTCGTCCGGCCTCGTTCTCGTTCCAAGCAGATGCGAATCCGGAGGCGAGCGCCTCTCCCTGGGGGGTGCTGCGTACGATCTGCAATACTTTTTTTCCGGCGTTGTCACGGATGCTGCTGTTCAGAAAGCGGGCGGCTGTCTCACCTTCCTGAAAGTAACCCTTGGATGCGTAGTAGGTATACCAGCCGGTGTTTGAAATAACCGGCAGGTCAGTGATGGGAAACAGGCAGGGTATCTGTCTGGACTCACAATAATCATGAATCGGCTGCCATGGTTTGTTTGAAATCCCCCCCAGAATCGCAAAAACCGGCTCTTTCTGATAATACGCATCCAGTTGGGCGTTCCAGGTGGCCGGATCTCCTTTCAATTCCCAGGTGTTGATTGAAATATTCCGGAAAAAAGCGGTGTCAAGCATGCGGAACATTTTGGCAAACTGGGGCTGTTTTCGTTGGGTTTTGGTCTGCTGGTTGATGGTGACCAATGTTTCAAGGGATGCAAGCATGGCCTGGCGATCCTCTGGTGACACATCATCGGTGACGATAGTGGCAAAAGTGAGGGATGTGTCGGTGACGCCGGGTGAAAAAACGGCGGAAAGATTTTGCAGATATTCGACCATAATCCGCATGTCTTTATCATTCAGATTATAGCGCGGCATGACCGGCGCCAGTTCCCGCCCGGTGGGGTCGATGCCGCCGCGCAGTACGGCAGCCAGAGTTTCTTCGGTATATGCCGGTCGCAAGGCCGGTGCCTTGCGAATTACACCCTTACTTTTGGAAACCGTGTTCTTTATCTGGTCCTTGAACAGGTAGCGGGGCTTGAACAACGATGCGCCGTTTATCTGTGGTGAAGTGACCTGTCCTTCCACTGAGCCGAGCCCGCTGCGGGTGTGGCAGTTGGAACAGGAAAAAATGGTGCCGTCAGCCTCCAGATCTCCTCTGACATATCCTTTGAGCGCAGTGCCGTCAGAGAGAAGGCCGTCACGATACATCCGCTCTCCGAGGCGGTATTGATCCGGGGAATCAGCGGCAGAGGCGACGCAAATGGTAGCGAGTGATGCCGCAAAACACACTAAAATACACAAAAGTATTCTCATCATAGTCCCGCCTTTTTTGTTTCACTAAAAAACTCGGAACTGCTCATGATTCCGTAAATTCTGATCCATTTGTCAGCCTTGGGTGGGTGTATCAACGTCAGGGCGTAATGGGACATTTTGTTGGGAATATAGGCGTTGAATGCCCGCATGACCGTATCGATGTCCTTGCGTGAGCCGGTCAGGAAATCCCAACCCGGCTTTGCCCGATAGCGTTTCAAATATTCCTTCATGACTTTAGGCGAATCGTTTTCCGGGTCAATGCTGATGGAAATCAGATGGACTCCCGTACTATTTTCCCCCATTTTCTGCTGCAGGCCGACATACCCTGCCGACAGCACGGGGCAGATCGTCGTGCAGGTGCCGAAGATGAAATCAAGAATCACCGGTTTATTGCTATCCATGATGCTTTTGAACGGAACCCTCTTGCCGTCCTGATTGATAAGGGTGACGTCGGGTAAGGTGTACTTTTCCAGTGTTCGTTTATACGTAGCCGGCTCCGCATATGTGTATGACGACAGGCAAAATACGAGTGTTTGTACCAGTAGTGCGACGCGAAAGTTTTTTACGAGCGTGGGTAACATCATAGTGCGTCTCCGGGTATTTGGTTAGAGATGGAGTTACAGGTATTCTGCTTCCGACTCTTCGGGCAAAAGTAGTTCAAAGTCAAAGTCGTCACTGATTTCGTGTGCCGAGCAATGAAGCGCTCTCAGCAAGGAAATTATGGCGCCCGGTTTTACCGGCTTTTCAAAATAATACGAAGCTCCGAGTTTCCTCAGGTTTTGCTCAAGAATGCTGCTGCCGAATCCGGTAACCACGATTACTTTCGAGTCAGGCTGCTGTTCGCGAACGGCCTGAAGGAGCTCAATCCCTTCGGTATTCTCACTTCCTGACAGGCGGATGTCGGTGATGACTGCGAAATAGTGACACGAGCTAATTAGTTGTAAAGCTTCACCAAGTTCATCGCACACATCAATTCCGAATCCTTCCGCCTTGATCAGCTTCCGATAGGCGAAAAGGATTGCCGGTTCGTCGTCGACAACCAGAATGCGGGTGGAGCATGGTTTGAACTCTTCATGCTCAAAAACAGGTTGTCGTGGATTCGCGTGCATGAACAGAGCGAACTCAATATTCATGCCGTTTTAGCGGGTAAAAAAAACTCGTAAAAACATATAGATAAATAATGAAGGGGGGATGCTGACGTCTCAAGATGAGAATACCGTCTCATTTTGAAGATTAGTATGAGTGGTTGTGAGGTGGGTAAAAAGGTTATTGCTCTTGTTTCAGTCTCCTGTAGAGGGTGGCTCGCGACAGGTTAAGGCGCTTTGCCGCCAGTTCGATGTTGCCGCCCACCTGATCAAGAACCGATTTGATATGGTCTTTTTCAACTTCCTGGACGGTTCGCTGGTGTGAAGCGGGTGCTTGGACATGATGATGTGTCAGGCTGGACAGGCTGGAGAAGTGTGCCGGGCGCAGGGTCGTGCCGTGGGGGTTGAGCAGGAGGGCGCGCTCGAGCACGTTCCTCAGTTCACGAATGTTGCCGGGCCAGGAGTAGCCGAGCAGGATTCCCATGACATCGTCGGACAACACTGCATCCGATGACCCGAGTGATTTGAGCAGAAAGGCAACCAGTGCGGGCAGGTCCTTCATCCGCTCTCTGAGCGGAGGCAGGTGACCGGTCAGCATATTGATGCGGTACATAAGGTCCTGGCGGAACTGTCCCGATTTGACCAATGATGTAATGTCATGGTGGGTTGCGCATATGAGCCGGAAATTGCTTTTCAATAATTTCACGTCGCCAAGCCTGCGATAGCATTTTTCTTCCAGTACCTTGAGAAACTGCGCCTGGACATCAATGCTCATATCACCGATTTCATCCAGAAACAGGGTGCCACGGTCGGCAACGTCGATCAAGCCCTTGCGATCCTGATCAGCTGACGTAAAAGCACCCCTGATGTTGCCGAAAATCTCGCGCGAGAGCATTTCACCCCGCAGTCCCGAACAGTTCAGTTCCACGCATTCATTTGCTGCCCGGGCGCTTTGCTGGTGAATCCAGCGTGCCAGCATCCCCTTGCCGGTACCGGTTTCACCCGTAATGAGCACCGGTATGTCGCTGGCAGCGGCCGCCAGTGCCAACTCGTGTATTTCCTGCATGCTCCTGCTTTCGCCGATGAAGATATCATCCCGCTTTTCCAGCCTCTTGCGGGCTGACTGCTGCTTTTTCAGGACGCCGATTTCAAGTGTTTTGCGCATGAAAACTGCGAGGGCGGCGTTATCAACCGGTTTGGTCAGGAAGTTGTCTGCTCCGCGTTTCATCGCCTCAACCGCAAGGGGGATATCGCCCTCGCCGGTAATGACGATGATGGGAATGCAGGAGTCGTTAACCCTGGCGGTGTCAATGAAATCAATGCCGTTGCCGTCGGGCAGGTTGATGTCGAGAATAATAATGTCTACCCGCTCGGCTGCCAGCGTTGCCACTGCATCGGCAAGACAGGCCGCCTCAATGATTTCATAGCCTTCTTTTGAGAAATAGCGCACAAAGCCGAAGCGTGTTGCGTCGTTGTCTTCAATCAACAAAACATTGGGTTTCATTTTTTCTCCTCATGATAAAGCGGGATGCGTATTTCCACGGTACACCCCGGTGGAGGATCGTTATTCCATATATGAACGAATCCCCCCATGTTTTCAACAAAGTGCTTGACGAGAGCCAGCCCAAGACCGGTGCCGCCTTTTCTGTCGGTGTAGAAAGGATCAAAAACGTGGGGAAGTTTGTCTTCCGGTATTCCCGATCCTTGATCGATTACCTGCGCAACAGCCATACCTCCGGGGATGTTCTTGTTGCACAGACGAACTATAATATTATTGGTTACGGGGGTGTGAAAGCCGGCATTTTCCAGAAGATTGAAGAATATCTGCTGAAGCTTGAGGGCATCAGCAGAAACGAGAACAGGTGAATCGTCATTGTCATTGTAGAGAAGTCCCCATTTGTTTTTAGAAACTCCGGTTGACTTCCAGAGGTCAAGTGTATCACGGCAAACGCTGTCAAGAGGCACCGGCTGCAGACTGTTCGCCGGTATCGTTCTCCCCAGGTCAAGCAGGTCATTCATCAGGTGTACCAGTCGGTTTACCTGGGTTCTGATGTGGAGAATGAATGGTTCGAATTCAGGGTTGGAGGCTATTTCCTGTTCCTTGAACAGGGCCTCGGTGATGGTGAGGATAGCGTTCAAAGGATTCCGGACTTCATGGGCGACGCCGCCGGCAATCTGGCCGATGGCCTCCAGCCGTTTGGCACTGAGCAGTTGCTGCTCAAGCAGCTTCCGTTCATCGATTTCTTTCCGGAGCAACGAGTTGATTTCGTACAGATCGCTGGTGCGTTCGAGAATTTGCTGTTCCAGGCGCTGATGAATGCCCTGCAGCTCAGCTTCGGCATTTTTTTGGACATTAATATCAAAGCAGCTGCCGATATATCCGGCAAAAGCGCCTTCCAGGTCATAGTAGGGCCGGCCATGGTCATTTATCCAGCGATAGCTGCCGTCATTGAATCGGAGGCGATATTCCATGATAAATGATCTCTGCTCTTGAAATGCTTCCCGGTACGTTGCTAAACAGCGCTCACGATCATCGGGATGAACACCGTCCGCCCAGCCGTCATCGAGTTCCTGCTCAAGGGAACGTCCGGTGAACGCCAGCCACGTCCGGTTGAAATAGTTGCATCGACCATCGCTACCGGAACGCCAGACAGGAGAGGGGAAGTCTTCAAGAAGTTTGAGATGATAGTCCCGCGAGCGGGTCAAAGAGTCTTCAGACTGTTTCAATTCAAGATTATGTTTCTGTTCAATCTCGAACATCCTGCGGATTGTTTCCGTTTTTTTGCGGAGATTCCATAAGAATACACCCAGAGTCAGGGAAATAACGATAACCACCCCGACGGTCGTCACGATAAAATATGTTTTTGTAAGTGACTGCATAACTTCGGAAAGATCAATTTTGGCAACCAATCCCCACTGGGTTCCCGGGACGACCCTGGTTGCACTGATAACCTCTATGTTGCGGTAATCAATTCCCTGGAAACTCCCCTCCTGGCCGAGAACAGCCCGTGCAGAGGGTAAATTGAGCTGGGAAACAGGCAGCTGAAATGGCAGTGAGTTTTTTGAACGGTGGCGAAGATCGTTAAGGAAGAGGACAGAGCCGTTCTTACGCTTCACCAAAAGTGTTTCAGCGGTTGAACTGGTTGTTGGCCATGCCTGGATGAGTGGGTAAAGCCGTTTGGCCGGGTCGATGTCGAGAACCAGAATTGCGATGCAGTTTGATGTTGTTCCGTTAGCGTTCATAATTGGAACAGCCATGTTAAAATCATAGGGGTCTCCGTCTCCATCGCTATGGAAATCGGAAAAAATCAATTCATGCTCCCTGGTTGCTTCGGCCGCAAGGTTGAAATAGTGCTGTGATGGGGCCGCTCCAAAGTTTGAGCTGGTTGCAATGATCTCCCCAACCGGCGACAATATAACCCCTCTGTTGTATTCACCGAGGTCAATCAAGCTATCTATCCAGGTTCTGAATTCCTGGCGGATCTTGGTTTTGTCTTTGTTGGCGTAAAAATCCAGAGTCCGGTGAGCAATCATGATGTTTGCCCGGATGGAAGATCCTTCAGCAATGCGCTCTTTGCGCCACTGGACCAGTTGAGATGATTTCAGATCAGCTATGGTTGCTATTTCTTTCTGCTTCTCATCCAGAAGAAAACGCTTTTGCTGTTGAACGAGACTGTATCCGGCCAGTGAGACAAAAACTGTCAATATTATGATGGCGAGTGCATACCAGGCAGAATCTGATTTGGCTGATTTTATGGATGGCGGGATTTTCATGTGTGACAATCGGTCTCCATCATGGCGGCGGTCAGCGATTTTTTCAAGCTACCATTTCCAATGGTTTTTTGTCCAATATTGAATTGCCATGATTGTTAACCCATGACTGTATGGTGGGTTGACAACTGCCGGTCTGCTGTGCTATCGGAACAAGCGGAGGTAACACCATGACGCTTCGAAACTATATACAGGAAATGGCGAAAAAGGTGCTTGCTGGCGGTGCTCTTGCCGCTGATGAGGCCGTGAAGCTTGCCGGAGCCGCCGGATCTGATCGATATCTGCTGTTTGCCGAGGCAGCGCGGATACGTGACACCTTCGTCGGTGCTACAGTGCATCTTTGTTCGATTATTAATGCCAAATCGGGACGATGCGCAGAAAACTGCGCTTTTTGTGCCCAGTCTGCTCACCATGACACCGGTGTTGAAGTCTATCCGCTGGTTGACGAAGATGAAATCGTGCGCTGTGCCGCGCTGGCAGAACAGAACGGCGCCGGCTGCTATGGCATTGTCACCAGCGGCACGCGAATCAACAAAGCGGAAGAGCTTGACAGCGTCTGTCGAGCAGTCAGCCGCATCAAAGCTGAAACCGGCATCTCTCCCTCCTGTTCGCTGGGCATCATGGATGGAGAAACCGCGCTGCGGCTGAAAAATGCGGGTATGGAAACCTATCATCATAACCTTGAAACCTCTCGCAGTTTTTTTCCCCAGATATGCACTACTCATGATTATGAAGATGATGTGGCAACGATTCGTGCTGCTAAATCGGTCGGATTGCGGGTCTGCTGCGGCGGGATTTTCGGGCTTGGTGAATCGTTTGCCCAACGGATCGAGATGGCGCTGACGCTTCGCGAACTGAATGTGGATTCGGTCCCGCTCAATTTTTTGAATCCGGTGGCCGGTACGCGTCTCGAAGCTGCTGACAACCTTACGCCGTTGGAATGCTTGACGATTATTGCGGTCTATCGCTTTCTGCTGCCGGACAAGCGCCTGTCTGTGTGCGGCGGGCGTGAAAAGAACCTGCGCGAGTTGCAGTCGTGGATGTTCCTTGCCGGAGCAAATGGCACGATGACCGGTAACTATCTGACAACTCCTGGCCGCCCACCCGAACTTGACCGGCAGATGCTGAAGGATCTGGAACTGCCGGTTGAGGGATGCTGCGGGGCTGAAAACTGATGGCGCCGCGCGGGATTTTTGTTACCGGAACCGATACCGGTGTGGGAAAGACGATAGTGGCGGCAACACTGGCCCGCCTGCTAAGGATGAACGGTATTTCGGTCGGGGTGATGAAGCCGGTTACCAGCGGGTGCCGGGAAGAAAATGGTCGCCTGGTTTCCGACGATGCCTTGTTGCTCTGCCAGGCAGCGGGAATTTCAATTTCTGAAGACATTGCTCCCTATTGCCTGCGGGAAGCCCTTGCTCCTGCTGATGCCGCAAGGCTTGATGGCGTCCGGATCGATTTCTCTGCCATCAAGGCATCATTTAATCGATTGGCTTCCGCGTATCAGTATGTGATTGTCGAAGGGGCTGGCGGGTTGATGGTGCCGCTTTCAGGCGGGCTGTTGGTTGCCGATCTGGCCCGCGAGCTGGAACTGCCTCTTCTTGTGGTGGCCCGCCCAGGTCTCGGTACCATTAACCATACGGTTCTGACCTGTTTTTCCGCGCAACAGACAGGACTTAAGGTGGCAGGTGTTATTGTAAATGGAATGCCGAAAAATCCGGGACTGGCTGAAAAAAGTGCGCCGCATCAAATCGGTTCTCTGTGCGGTGCGTCTGTGGTGGGCGTCTGGCCGCAGCGGGATGAAAGCGACGAGATGGAAATAGTCGATGAATTGGCAGCATGGCTGGACGGGCAGGCGGAAACTTCTATTGTTTTGCGCGAGCTTGGTGTGTAGCTGTTTACGTATTGTACCCCATGTTGGCGCGTTTACTCTCGCGTTCAAAATCTTCAACGATGTCTGCCAGAGCCGTGTGTCTGCTGACCCCGCCCAATGCTTCACTGATGCCGGTCGCCCGGAGTATTTCACGCACTTCAGCATGGGCTTCCGCAACCTTGAACTGAATTCCATCCCGTTCCAGTTCCTCCACAAGCTGCAGCAGCATTTTTGCACCGGCCGCGTCAATATACGGTGACGTGGACAGGTCGCATACCGCCAGTCTGACCGGTGCTGCTTCCCGATGGATTGCCTCACGTATCGTAGTATTCACTGTTTCGACATTGAAATAGAGCAGGGGGGCTTCAATCCGGAACAGAAACAGACCGGGAAAGCGCTCATTGTGGATGTGCCGGCTTGCATCACTGAAACGGATGGTGCCGGGAATTCTGCCGAGAACGGCCACGTGTGGATTGGCCATCATTCTGAGCAGGAAGAGGATTGAAGCAATTGCTGAAACGGCAACCCCTCTTAAAATGCCGAGCAGTAACACTCCGACAAATGCAACCATTGCAACATTGAATTCAAGCCGACTGATTTGCCAAAGTCTCTTGAAATCTTCAAGCTTTACAAATCCGGATACCGCAACCAGCACGATGGCTGCGAGTACACAGTCCGGAAGGTTTTGCAGCATTCCGGTTAGAAAGAAGAGTACGAGAACAAGCGTTATGGACGCGAAAATCAATGACAGCGGTGTTCGTGCACCGGCTCTCTCGTTAACCGCTGACTGTGATAATCCGCCGGCTACCGGATATCCCTGTCCGAGCGCTGCGACCAGATTGGCTGCCCCTAGTCCCAGAAGCTCCTGGCGCGGATCGACTGTATAGTGGTGTTTCGCTGCAAAGGTGCGGGCAGCGGCGATGCTTTCTACGTAGGAGAGCAAAAAACAGGCAAAGGCCAGCTCTATCAGCCCTTCTATATGTTCTGTATGGAGAGCTGGAAATCCGATGGCCGGGAAGCCGGGCGGGATAAAGCCGACAACGCTTACCCCTTGTTCGTTAAGTCCAAATGCGGACACCACAACCGTGGCGATCACAACAACGGCCAGCGAAATTGGCCAGCCGGGAAAGAGGCGTTCGCCCGCTACCAGCAGCACCAGAGACACACAGCCAAGGACAAGCACAATTCCCTGTGCATGGCCAAGCTGTTGGACCGTACCCAGAAGCCGTTCAAAAAAACTGTTGCCGCTGGAGGTCACACCGAACAGTTTGGGGAGCTGCATTGAGGCGATGCTGAGGGCGGCACCGGCTTTAAAGCCGAGCAGGATTGATTCCGAGATGAAGTTTACAAAGGAGCTGAGTTTCATTATCCAGGCGAGGAGGCACATGCTTGCGACCATACCGGCGGTCATGGCGGCAATCGCCGCATAGGTGGAGGCATCTCCAGCGGCCATCGTACCGACGACGCTGGCTACCATGACTGAAATTGATGCGATGGGGCCGACAGAAAGATGACGGGATGTCGCAAACAGTGCATAGGCAACACCGCTTAACATATAACAGTAGAGTCCTGCTTGCGGAGTTAATCCCGCCAGCATTGCGTATGCCATTGCCACCGGTACGGCATACGCCGCAAGAGTTACTCCGGCAATCAGGTCAGGCAGGAGCCAGGCGATCTGATAGCGGGGCAGCCAGACTGTAATCGGCATCAGTAGCGTTAACCACCGTAACAAGTTCTTCATGGCTCTTGGCTATCATCGTTTGGGGGCGTTAGTCAATGTCAGAATGCAGTTGATTTTGTGCCATTTCTGCGTTGCTGAAGCAGAAACGCCAAGGATGGAAATGAACTTGACTTCTTTGCGTGTAAATAGTAATCTCTAGAGACGTTGTATACTTTACTGTTTTGGGGGAAATTATGTCAGGAAATAATCAATCGTTTGAGACGCTTACACTTCATGCAGGTCAGACACCTGACCCGACCACCCTCTCACGTGCGGTACCTCTTTATCAGACTACCTCGTATGTCTTTAAAAGCTCCGAACACGCCGCCAATCTTTTCGGACTCAAGGAATTCGGCAATATTTATACCCGCCTGATGAATCCCACGACCGATGTTCTTGAACAGCGCCTGGCTGCTCTGGACGGTGGTGTTGCCGCACTGGCGGTTGCCTCCGGTCAGGCTGCGATCACCTATGCGGTGCTCAATATTGCCAAGGCGGGCGACAACATCATTTCTACCAACTATCTCTATGGCGGTACCTATAACCTGTTCCATTACACGCTGCCCCGGCTTGGCATTACGGTGAAGTTTGTTGATACCTCCGACCCGGAAAACGTCCGGAAAGCGATCGACGGCAATACCCGTCTGGTGTACAGCGAATCAGTCGGCAATCCGAAGAATAATGTCGATGATTTTGAGGCTATCGGTGCCGTTGCTCATGAGGCCGGCCTGCCCTTTGTCGTCGATAATACGGTTACAACCCCGTATCTGTTCAAACCGCTTGAGCATGGCGCGGATATTGTGGTGTATTCGTTGACAAAATTCATTGGCGGTCATGGCACCAGTATTGGCGGCGCGGTTGTTGACGGGGGAAAATTCCCCTGGAACAACGGCAAATTCCCTGAATTCACCGAACCGGATCCTTCCTATCACGGTCTCAAGTACTGGGAAGCGCTGGGAAATATCTCGTATATCATCAAGATGCGGGTATCGTTGCTGCGCGACATGGGTGCCTGCATATCGCCGTTTAACTCCCACCAGATAATTCTGGGACTGGAAACCCTGCATGTCCGGGTGGCGCGTCATGTAGAAAATGCCCGTGTTGTTGCCAAATGGCTGGAAAAACATCCGTCAGTCGCCTGGGTCAACTATCCGGGATTGGTCAGCCACAAGGATCATGCCCGTGCGCTCAAGTACCTTCCGAAAGGGGAGGGGGCTATAATCGGATTCGGCATTAAGGGTGGCATGGAGGCAGGCAAGAAATTTATCGATAATGTCAAATTGCTGTCGCATCTTGCCAATATCGGTGATGCAAAATCGTTGGTGATCCATCCCGCTTCGACTACGCATCAGCAACTGACGGCTGAAGAGCAGATTTCTTCCGGTGTTACGGCAGATTTTATCCGGCTGTCGATCGGCATAGAAAATGTGGACGATATCATCGCCGACATTGAGCAGGCGCTGGTGGCATCTCAGCGCTGATCCCGATTCTTTTTTTGCCGTATATGACGGGCAACCCTTGTGGTTGCCCGTTGTTTTGTGTACTATTGCCGGATGCATGAAAGCGCATTTTCGATAAAAGGAGCTGTTTAGTATGTATATGCTTACCATCCGCACCAGTTTTGCCGCTGCACATAACCTGGTGAATTATCAGGGTGACTGTGAAAACCTCCATGGTCACAACTGGAAAGTTGAAGTGACGGTTATTGCGCAGGAGCTTGACAAGGCGGGCCTTGGCATAGATTTTAAAGTGCTGAAGCGCGAAGCAGGTGCGATAATCAATGAGCTTGATCACAAATATCTCAATGACAACCCGGCGTTCCGGGATCTCTCCCCGTCATCCGAGCATATCTCAAAATATCTGTATCAGCGCATTTCCGAGCGCCTGAATAACGAAAATATCAAAGTGGATTCAATTACCGTGTGGGAATCAGATAACGCCTCAGCCCGCTATTATGAGTAATCCGCTCTATATCAGCGAAATATTTTCATCCATTCAGGGTGAAGGAATGCTGGCAGGGCGCAGGCAGATTTTTGTGCGTTTAATGGAGTGCAATCTTGACTGCCGCTACTGCGATACCGACTTTCAAAAGTCGGATGTTTGCAGGGTTGAATCACAACCCGGTTCTGGTTCGTTTCTTAACGTTTCCCAGCCGTTGCCGATGCACGAATTAAACAGTATTTTTACCGACTGGTTGTCCCGGGTGCCGGGTGGCCATCATTCATTCAGCATTACGGGTGGAGAACCGCTTCTGTACGCTGACTCTCTGGCTGAATGGTTCCCGCAGCTGAGAGTGATGCTTCCGATCCATCTTGAAACAAACGGTACCATGCACATTGCCCTTCGACAGGTAAAGCATCTGGTTGATTATATCAGCATGGATATGAAACTTCCTTCAACCGCCGGTTGTACGGAGCAGTTGTGGGAATTGCATTCCCTGTTTCTTCAGGAGGCGTACGGCTGTAATGTTTCCGTAAAAGTTGTGGTCGGTGATCAGACCACCGATAGTGAAATTCAGGAAGTATGCAATGTGATTACATCGGTTGATGCCAGCCTGCCTCTTTTTTTGCAACCTCTGTCAATGCCCGATGGTACTGTCGGCATTAATGTCGTGCATCTTCTTCGTCTTCAGGAGTTGGCGTCATGCCGATTGTCTGATGTACGAGTAATTCCTCAAATGCATAAATTGCTGGGGGCGCTGTGATTCTCGAAACAATCACACTGGATTCAGCTCTCTGCATGACGCTGCTTGATCAGACGCGCCATTATTTCGGCGGGTATTATCACGTCAAGGTGCTGGTGTTCTGCGATGTCCCTGTCAGACAGAGCTATTTTGAAGATGTGGCTGAGTATAATGATGTTGTGACCCTTCTGGGTGAGTCGGTCAGGTTCGAACGGATACTTGAAAAAATGGCTGTTCCCGAATCGGGAATTGAATCAGTTCGCAATCAGTTGACGCAAACCTTCCATGAAACGTCAGGTTCTTATCTGTCAGTTCCGGATTTTGCTGCCCGATTTATACGGAGTGAGTATCAAAAACGTGCGAAAAAACCTACCTCTGTTAGAACTCCGCGAGGGTAATGTGTCGTTACCCGTCGCAACCATTGAAAAACTTGCTTTTGGTGGTAATGGTGTCTGCCGCATTGACGGAAAAGTTTGCTTCGTTCCGTATAGCTGTCCGGATGATATGGTTTCTCTCCGGCTCACCACGGAGAAAAAATCGTATTGCATCGCTTCAATCTCTGAAGTAATCAACCACTCTCCTTTTCGGACGGCTCCTGAATGTGCGCTGTTTGGTGCATGTGGCGGTTGCAGTTGGCAACATATCAGCTACCCGGTTCAGCTTCAGCAAAAACGTGCAATTTTTGTAGAAACACTTTGGAAGGGTGCGCGAATTTCCGCTGATGTGATCGGCGACATTATTGCTGCACCGCTCCAATACGGTTACCGTGGCCGCATCCAGTTCAAAGTTTCTGTTCATCAGGGAAAGCTTGATATCGGTTTTTTCCGGCAGGGGTCTCATCGGGTCGTGGATGTCTCAGAAGGCTGCCCTGTCGCTTCACCGGTGATCAATCAGGTGTTGAACGGTTGCCGGGGAGTGCTGCGGTCCTATCCTGAGGTTGAGGCTATCTCGCAAATCAGTATTGACGCAGGAGATAACGGAGTCATCGTGATACTCCATCATACCGGTCCGGTCTCTTCCCGGAACAGGAAATATCTTGTCGGCAGGGCCAATGAATTTGGGCCATGCACCGGGCTTTTTATAAAGGCAGGTAACCAGGCAGATAATGAAATGTTGTGGGGCAGTTCTGACATATCCTATTTCATGGATTCGTCAGACCCTGATAAAGAACCGTTGGAACTTACCTATCCCCCTGGCGGTTTTGCGCAGGTAAATCAGCGGCAAAACCGCACGTTGCTTTCTGTAATCAGGTCGCTTGGGAGGCTCTCTTCCGGTGATCATCTTTTGGATCTGTATTGCGGTAATGGGAATTTTTCACTTCCGCTGGCAGCTGAAGCAGCTTCAGTTACCGGAATCGAGGGGAATGCTGGTTCGATTCAAGCCGCGGAACAGAACCGGATACTCAACAAGGTTGCTAATGCCCGTTTTTTTTGTGATGATGTCTCCTCTGGTGTTCAGAGGCTTATTGAGCAGGGCCAGCAATTTTCAACAGTTTTGCTTGACCCGCCTCGTGCCGGAGCCGGAGATGCCGTTCCGGGTATTGTCCGCTTGAATCCGGATACTATTATCTATGTTTCATGCGACCCGAGCACATTGGCCCGGGATTGCGGTCTGTTGGTTGATTGCGGCTACCATGTCATTACGTCGGTTCCGGTAGACATGTTCCCCCAGACGTACCATATTGAGAGCGTTACGTTGCTCGGTAAATAGAAAGGTTACATTGTGAGCTTCTTTAGTCGTTTTTTTTCAAAATCCCCTTCTGGCATATTGACAAAGGGGGACAAGTATATGGAGACAGGCAGCTTTTTCGATGCGAGAACATGTTATGAAGACGGCCTGAAGCTTTGTTCAGGTGGTGAAGCCGGCGGTGCTGATCTGAAGCTTGTTTTTACCGAAAAAATCGCTGAGGCCAACCTGAAACTTGCCGAACTCAACCTCCAGGAAGCGGAATTCGCGTATGCACGCGGTGACGTAACCAGGGCAGTTGATCATCTTGAGCTTGTAAAAACACTGACTTATGATTCTCTTTTACGGGAAAAGGCGGAGCATTTGCTGCATACGTATTCTCAAAAAGACGAGGATCATGAAGAGCGTGTTACCGGTTCAGCATGTGCGTCGTGTGCCGGATCATCCGGGGTGGAGTGTGGTGACAGCACGCCTGTGGACAGTTCTTTGCCGTTACTGGAATATTATGAACTACTTATCCAGCAGTTGCCTGAGGGGCAGTCACAGCGATATTCAGAATTGGGAGAGGATTTTGCATACGCGTTCATCTCTGCAAGCAGGGACGAACATCATGAAGCGCTAGCCGGTTTTGAAAAGTGCCTTGACACGGTGCCGCCAGATATATACTGGTACGAAAAAGGCAAAGTTTTACATCGCCTTGGAAATGACAGTATGGCTGAGCAATGTCTTCGTACGGCTATTGAGCTGAATGACGCCAACCCGCTTGCCTGGTTGACATTGGCACTTGTTCTGCGGGAGAGTAATCGTTTCCAGGACTCCTTGACTCTCATAGAGCAGATGGTTGCCGGGCATATCATGACCGAACAGGCACTGTTGTTGCGTGCTGAAATATTCGAAGTTTCCGGCGAGCATGAACATGCAGTGGATCAATACGTAGAGCTGTTGCAGACTCCTTATGCACGGGCAGCTGCTGAAAAACTGTATGGCGTATTGCTGGAAATCGGTCGGCATAATGATGCCGCCGTCATTTTTAAGAAATATCTACATAAATCCTGTCATTAGTACTGGCAGGCGGTGCTACGAGATACTGTAACCGGGTTAGGGCGTTATCGTATTATTTCAGCCGGTACGGCTACGATTATGGAGGGTTTCATGAACAAATCAGAACTTATTGAACAGTTAGCTGTGAAAAAGGATTTGCCGATCAAGCGCGCGGAAGAGCTTGTTAATCTGATTTTTTCTTCTATGAGCGAAGCTATGGTGCAGGGCGAGCGGATTGAAATCAGGGGACTTGGAAGTTTTGTCATTAAAGAGTATGGAACCTATACCGGACGGAATCCCAAAACGGGAGAGCCAATCAAGGTAAGTCCCAAAAAACTCCCTTTTTTCAAAGTTGGAAAAGAGCTGAAAGAAATGGTTCTGGGGTAAACGGTCCATGGCCAATGGTTTACATCATTTATTAGGTATGCATCGGTATTCCTGTGATTAAGTATATTCTCGTCTGCATACTTGTTTGTCTGATACCGGTTTGGGCGGATGCAAGTCCTGGTCAATCCGGATCAAGCGGACTTCTCAATGTTTCGACCGGTGAAACTCTCGATGCAGGTAACCTCTGTGTCGGGCTTTGGTCGTGCTATGGTGAAAACAAGAATTTGTCACAGAAAAGCGCGTTGATTATGCCGGTTACGATTACGATGGGTATCGGTACTTTCTGGGAAGTATACGGAGCATATCCGAACGTTCTTTTTAATGGAGACGACGATGCGTCCGGCAGAGGAACGCTGGATCTCGGTACAAAGCTGCGCTTTTTAGGCGGTCGTTCTTCTGATTTCAAAATGGCTGTTGAAATGGTTGGACAGCGTCATGTTTCTGAAAGCAGAAAAATTGACGGAGTTACGGACCTGTCTGCAAAACTGATTACCTCATATAATAAGAATGATTTTGGTATTCACGTGTCAGCGGGTTATCTGAAACCTGGCTCTGTTTCCGATATTGATCTGGAATCGGAGTATATTTTTGGTGCTGGTGTTGAATATATTGTGTTGCCGCGTTTAAAGTTGCTCGGTGAAGTCGTCGCAGGCACCAATCGCTATTACGTTGAAGACCGCAGAGAATGGGCTTCTCCCCGCATAATTGGCGACTATAGTGTTGAAACGTCTGTTGGTGCTCAATATTTTCTTAATCCGCATATTACCTTGAATACTTCTCTTGGAACCGGCTTCGGGCCGAATGATCCGGGGATTAAATTTCTTTTTGGTCTCAGCTCCTGCCAGGGTGTTGGAACGTACGTTAAGCCAATTCCGTCCGTTGGGCGTCGCGCTACTGCCAAAGATAAAACGAAAGAAGCTCTGAAACCGTTAAAGATTATTCCGATTTCAAGTTTATTGCTTAAGGCCTCGGCTCCACAGTCTTCGCCTGTCAGTAAGCTTGAAGTTGAACTTGATGCAGACAGGGAAGAAGTCCTTATCAAGCCGTACGGTCAGATAGTTATTGCTCCGCAGCAGGCTTCTTCCAACCTTACTTCACCGGTCATCCCGGTGGAGATTCCGCTCAAGGCGCGCGACGAAGAAATTGCGTTGCAGCCGTTAAAGACGGAAGATCGTGAAGCAAGTGCAATTGACTACACGATGAATCGAATTCGTGGTGTTACACCATTGTTTGGTGTTGACGTTAAAGGGGCTCAGGTCACCATTCCCCCAGCTGCCGTGCTTCCTGAGCGGATGGCCGTCTATAGAAAGTTCCGGTTTCCCGATGTAACCTTCGATTTTGATCAATGGACACTTTCAGCCAGCGGTAAAAAAATGCTCTCGGAAGTGGCTGAGCAAATCAGAAAAGATAAAAAGTGGCTTTATATAAAGATTGACGGTCATACAGATGGTATTGGTTCATTGTCATACAATATGGATCTGTCGTTAAAACGTGCAATTGCCGCCGCTACCTATCTGATTAGTCATGAAGGTGTCAATCCTTCTAAAGTGTTTATCAAGGGGCTTGGAAAGTCTACTCCCATTGCTGAGAACAATTCTGCCGCTGGACGTCGTAAAAACCGACGGACAGAGGTTTTGTTTCTGGTTTCCAAGGAAGGGCAATAATATGATAATTGCCCGTTTATTGAAAGTTCTGTATATCGGTCTGGCGGTTGTATTATTGCACGGTCATGCGCTGGCGGATGAGTCAGGCCTGGATTCTGCGAAAGTACTGGCTGTGGTGCCGGTAAAGAGTGGAAAAGTTGATCAGGCCGTGTACCGCCAGTTTGATAAACTTGTGCCGGAGCTGAAAAAAATATCAAAAAGCAAGGTAGTCAAGCTTGAATGCCGCTACTCCGGTCAACCGGACCGGGAGCGTGACGTTGAGAATGCCTATAAACTTGCCGGCAGAATTGAAAAATATTTGCGCGAGCGTCACAAGCTTGATCTTGATCTGTGGGTTGTAATCGACATATCTAAAACGGTTAAATCATCTCCGGTGTTGACAATTGCCGTTTTTTCAGATGATATCAAGAAGCTTGATTCGGTCCTGATCGATCCTAAAAAGAAGGAACAACAATGATACGCAAAGGAGACAGTAATGAAGCGTAGTATATTTCTGTTGTCACTCGTTGTCCTGCTGCTTTCTGGTTGTTCTACGGTCAAAGTGTTGCCTGAACAGACGGTGAACGGTCGAATCAATTCTGCGGACAATTCTCAGACCATCGTATCGAACGGGGTTGAAGTGACTGCCAGGATGGATGAGACTGGAATCAATTCATATAATTTGGAAAGCACGGTCACCGCATTCCACATCATCATTAAAAATTCAACTGATAGAGAAATTGCTTTTGGTGATGATTCGTACCTTCTTGTCGATGAAAGCGGCCTGCAATATTCATTGCTGACCCCCGAAAAAGTCCGTGAGATGCTCAAAAAAGATTCCTATTATCTGGTGCCGTATCCGTATGTGGGATTTTATTATTTGGAAGACTTTGAGAAAACAAATGCTTATAACAGATACAATTCTGCTCTTCCCTATTATTACGACCTGTATCCGCAGGATATCTTTACCAAAGCTCTGCAGACAACAACTGTTATCCCTGGGATGAGAGTTGAAGGATTGACATACTTTAAAATCGATCCCGCCGCACATCAACAGATTAAGCTGCTGGTCTTCCGTAAAGGTGCTTCAAAATCATCTCCGCCGGACTTTTCTTTTCCCTTTAAAATTGTTAAATAAGTATATACGTACGCACTTAATGCACTTCCTCTCTTGCTGATGCTATGCAAGAACGGAAGTGCATTTGTGCAATCAAGGAAGTTTGCATGAAAAATTATTGTGCCGCTATAGATTTCGGGACAAACACCGCTCGATTGCTTATCGCGGAACGAGTAGCCGGTAAGCTTGTCCCGGTACTGGTGAAGCGTGAGGTCGTTCGTCTTGGCGGCGGTTTTACTGATGAGCGTGGTTTGTCTGAAGAAGCGTGTCAGCGTGGACTGGTGTGTCTGCAGCGGTTCGCTGCCATTATCTCAGGCTATGGCGTGAGAGAGGTTCGGGCGTCTGCAACCAGTGCGGTTCGAGACGCCGTCAACGGCAGTCTGTTTGTTGACAGTGTCTTTAGTGAGACCGGCATCAGACTTGTCGTAATTGATGGAAATCTGGAAGCCCGTTTGACGCTGAACGGCGTTCTGTCCGGTCTGGATTCAGAGAGCAAGGTGCTGGCCGTTGTTGATGTGGGTGGCGGAAGTACTGAATTTACCGTATCATCGCATGGTTCTCCAGTGTTCATAAAAAGTATGCCGATTGGTGTCGTCCGTCTAACGGAGGGTTTTACTACAGTTTCGAAAATGGATGAACGGGTGCATGCCGTTATTGATCAGCTTGCAGATGATCTTGCCACCTCGAACGTTATCATTGCGGAGGGCGCTGAGTTGGTTGGAACGGCAGGAACTGCGACGACGCTTGCTGCGATCATGATGGAGATGTCGGACTACGATTATCGCAGGGTCAACAATTATACGGTGAGCAGAACAGCTATTGCTGAAATATATCAGCGTCTGATTCTGCTGACGCCGCAGGAACGCCTTGCGGTCAAGGGACTTGAAAAAGGTCGGGAAGATCTTATCATTGCCGGTATGATGATTCTTATGGCAATAATGGACAAATTCTGTTTTCAACGTTTAAAGGTGAGTGATTTTGGATTGTTGGAAGGATTGGCGCTCTCCGGAGGCGAATCCGGTTGGGAGGCGAAGTGCTGAACAGGCGAGGTTGTGGTGTATTGCTGCACCCGACGTCATTACCGGGGGCGGGGGGGATCGGTACGCTGGGCAATGATGCCCGCCGCTTTGTCGATCTGCTGGCGTCAATGGGGATGTCGTACTGGCAAGTCCTTCCGCTTACGCCGCCGGCATGCGGTAATTCTCCCTACTCGTCTTTCTCTGCATTTGCAGGAAACCCTCTCCTAATCGACCTTGATCAGATCGTTGCCGATGGGGATCTTTCTGCGGTACAGTACGAAGAAAATCCGAATGAAACAAGCATAGATTTTGAATCTGTTTCCTCTTGTAAGCTGGAGTATTTGCGTCAGGCTGCAACCGCTTTCTTGAACAATGCTGGTGCGTCCAGCAAACAGGAATTCTGGGATTTTTGTAATACGACACCATGGCTTCATTATTATGCACTGTTTATGGCGTTGAAACAGCGCTACAAAGGTCGCAGTTGGGATAAGTGGCCGTCAGGACTGGCTCTTCTGAGCCCGGATAAATATGAGAAGTCCTCGGTTGAACTGGGTGCCGAGATTGGCATCCAAAAGTATATTCAATGGCAGTTTTTTAGGCAATGGAGAAGGTTGAGGAGGTACGCCGCCGGCAAGGGGATTGCCATCGTTGGTGATATCCCCATTTTTGTTGCTTACGATTCTGTTGATGTCTGGAGTAATCGGGAGCTGTTTCTTCTCGATCCAAAGGGCAAGCCGACCGTAGTTGCAGGAGTTCCCCCCGACTATTTCAGCAAGACGGGGCAATTATGGGGTAATCCCCTGTATAATTGGGATGTGATGGGGCGACAGAAATATGTGTGGTGGGTCGAACGTTTTCGGTCGATGCTGGACCTGTTTGACATCATTCGCGTTGACCATTTTCGGGGGTTCGAGGCGGCCTGGCACGTTCCGGTCGGTGAAAAGACAGCTGTTAACGGCACATGGACCAAGGCACCCGGTGGGAATCTGTTTGATGCGGTTTTTGCCGCACTCGGAAAAGTGCCCGTTATTGCCGAAGATCTGGGTATAATTACCCCCGAGGTTGTTGCTCTCCGTGATCGCTATGACTTTCCCGGAATGAAAATACTTCAATTTGCGTTCGACTCAGGTCCGTCGAACGCCTATCTGCCGCATAATCATCATAAAAACAGTATTGTGTATACCGGAACACATGATAATGACACGACCCGGGGGTGGTATAGCTCGCTATCGGATACTCAAAAGGTGCGGGTGAGTCGCTATGTGGGTAGCAATGAGGTTGATACCGTAGAAGCGATACTTCGTACGACCCTCATGTCTGTTGCCGATACGACGATTTTTCCTTTTCAGGATCTGCTTTTCCTGGGAAGCGAGGCTCGTATGAACGTCCCGGGGACGGCATTTGGAAATTGGGGCTGGCGATTTACCTGGTCGATGATTTGTCATGATCTCGCGAGTTCTCTTCGAAATCAAATCGAATGTTATGGCAGGTGTAATCCGGGTGGTACGTAAATTACTTGACAATCAGGGTATATTCCCTATACTGACTTGCTTTAAATTGTAACTGCCTGAACTGCGGATGGTACCTGTGAAAATAGTTGTTGATCATATAAAAGATACGCCGCTTACGGTTCACATTGATGAGCCCGTTGATACGTTTCCTCTTCTTGTTACCATGCAGGATGACAATAATTGTAGTATTACCGGCAGAATTCAGGGTGACTTGATTGTAACCCGCGAATATGAAAATGTTCGTGTTTCAGGAAGGGTCTCGGCGCCTCTCGCTCTTTCCTGTTCGCGCTGTCTTGCCGATATTACAACGTTTATAGATACCAGCTTCACTATCTTTTTCCGCAAAGAAGTTGCTCTTAATGCTTCAACTGAGGACGAACTTGAGCTGGGTGAAATGGATCTGCTTTCGTCTTCGTACTCCGGCGACGAAATTGATTTGACTCATGAAATTGAAGAACAGATTGCAATGGAAATTCCGGTAAAGCCCCTTTGCAGCGAGTCGTGTAAAGGACTGTGTCATGAATGCGGTACCGATTTGAATACCTCCAGCTGCTCGTGTAGCAAGGAGAATGTCAGTTTGGCGTTTAGTGCGCTGAAGGATTTTAAGGTAACAAAAAAATAGAGCGGTGGCACGTTGACGTGCATCACCAGAAAAAGGAGAAACATCATGGCTGTACCCAAGAAAAAAACATCCAAATCCCGTAAGAATATGAGAAGGGCGCACGACTTTTTAACGACACCGTCACTGTCAGTATGCCCTCAGTGCAAAGCCGCAAAATTGCCGCATCGTGCATGTCCTGCCTGCGGAACGTATAAGGGTAAAGAGGTTATTGACCTTTCCGCTGCGCAAGCATAGAGAGCGTCAGTGTCACTTCCCAAACAGATGAGGGTAGCCGTTGATGCAATGGGTGGCGACAACGCACCTGTTGTTGAAGTTGAAGGTGCAGTTGCTGCCTGTCGTGAATTCGGGTTGTCGGTAACGCTTGTCGGAGATCGGACGCGTCTGGAAGCAGAGCTTGCCAAGCACCAGATTAACGGGCTTGATATTGACATTTTTCATGCAAGTGAAGTTGTCGGTATGCATGATTCTGCTTCAGATGCTGTTCGGAAGAAGCGCGATTCGTCTGTTCGCCAGGCATTTGAACTCGTCAAAGCTGATAAGGCGTGTGCTGCAGTAAGCGCAGGTAACTCTGGTGCGACGATGGCAGCCGGCATGTTTGTCCTCAAGCGAATCAGCGGTGTTGAACGTCCTGCAATAGCCCAGTTGTTTCCCACCCTTAAAGGTCACACCCTCGTTTTGGATGTTGGCGGCAATGTGGATTGCAAGCCGCTTCATCTTGTCCAATTTGCCATTATGGGTGAGGTCTATGCCCGTTATGCCATGGGTGTACACTCTCCTAAAGTTGGACTGCTTTCCAATGGTGAAGAGGATTCAAAGGGGAATGAGCTGACTCGGGAAACCAATTCCATTCTTCGCAAGACATCACTCAATTACTGCGGATATATCGAAGGGCGGGATATTTTTGCCGGAGCTGTCGATGTTGTTGTCTGTGATGGCTTTGTCGGCAATATTGTTCTTAAGCTTTCCGAGGGACTGGCTGATGCTGCCGGCAGGATGCTGAAAAGAGAGATCGTAAAAAGCTGGGTCTCTAAAATCGGATACCTGTTTGTGCGCGGTGCCTTTGGCCGTTTCAAGAAAATAGTCGATTATGCCGAATATGGCGGAGCTCCGCTGCTGGGAATCAATGGCGTAGGTATGATCTGTCACGGTGGTTCAAACGTAAAGGCAATCAAAAACGCAATCCGGTTTGCCCATGAGTACGCTAAAAACGGCGTTTCGGAACATGTTGCTGAAAAACTGTCGGAGAATCATTCAGTTTTGATACGAAGGGATAGTGCGCCACCCACCTCTGTAGTGTAATGGAGATTCAATCGTGAATGTCAGAATTACAGGAACCGGCTCTGCTCTACCCGGGAAAATTCTTACCAATGCTGAACTCGAACAACTCGTAGATACCAGTGACGAGTGGATTACGACGAGAACCGGAATCAAGGAACGTCGTATTGCCGCCGAAGGAGAGTATACCTCAACTTTTGCTGCTGAGGCTGCTCGACGAGCCATGACCATGGCCGGTGCTCTCCCGGAAGAAATCGATCTTATCATTGTTGCCACAGTTACACCTGACTTTCCATTCCCTTCAACAGCTTGTATTGTCCAAGATCTGCTGGGTGCCTCGAATGCGACAGCATTCGACCTTTCTGCTGCATGTTCCGGCTTTATCTATGGATTGTCCATAGCTGAAAAATACCTCCGGTCGGGATCTGCGCGAAAAATACTGGTGATCGGATCGGAAATACTGTCGCGTGTTGTTGACTGGAAAGACCGTAACACCTGTGTTCTGTTCGGCGATGGAGCTGGTGCTGTTGTGCTCGAAGGTTCGGAAGGGGATCATTCCCTTCTCTCAACACATACGTTCAGCAACGGAACGCACTGGAATCTTCTCTACCAACCGGGAAGCGGCAGCCGGAATCCGGCGACAGATCCTCGCACTATTGCTGAAGGGCGTATTTATCTGACCATGGAAGGCAACGTGCGAGCCATGGGAGAAGCCGCTGAAGCAGCTCTTGCGGCCAACAGTCTTTCAGCTGCTGATATCGGGCTTCTGATCCCTCACCAGGCAAACCAGCGCATTGTCGATGCGACATCAAAACGGCTTGGGCTCGGTTCTGACCGGGTGTTTACTAACCTGGATCGCTATGGCAATACCTCCTCGGCATCAATTCCCATTGCACTTGATGAGGCAAACCGTCAAGGTGTTCTCAAGCCGGGTTGCAAGCTTATGATGGTTGCGTTCGGTGGCGGCTTTACCTATGGTTCTGCCCTTGTAAACTGGTAGTTCAAATTTTACAGAGAAGGATTAACAGATGAGCAAATCCGCATTTATATTTCCGGGACAGGGGTCGCAGTATTCCGGTATGGGTAAGGATCTGGCTGACAATTATGCAGTTGCCCGTCAGCTGTTTGAAGAAGCTGATGATGCCCTGGGATTTAATTTGTCCGAACTCTGCTTTTCCGGAAGCGAAGAAGAGTTGAAACTGACCGCCAATACCCAGCCTGCCATTCTGACTGCCAGTATTGCCGTATTGAAAGTTGTTCAGCAGGAAACCGGCTTGAAAGCTGATTATGCTGCCGGCCACTCGCTTGGCGAATATTCCGCTCTGGTTTGCTCCGGTGCGCTCTCTTTTGCCGATGCCGTCAGAACCGTGCGCGCCCGCGGTACGTTTATGCAGGAGGCCGTTCCGGTCGGTACCGGGACCATGGCTGCCATTCTCGGCGTCGAGGGTGACGTGCTTGAGGATATCTGCCGGGAGGCGTCGCAAGGTGAAGTGGTTTCGCCGGCGAATTTCAATTCATCCGGGCAGATTGTTATTGCCGGTACAGTTGCTGCGGTTGCCCGTGCTATTGAGATAGCCAAAGCTCGCGGTTTCAGGAAAGCGATGCTGCTGCCGGTCAGTGCCCCCTTTCATTGTGCGTTGATGAAGCCTGCGGCCGACCGTCTGTCGGCGGTGCTGGATGCCATTACCGTGCAGAACATGAATATTCCGGTTATTGCCAATGCCGATGCTGCGCCAAACAGTGACAAAGAGAGGGTTAAACCACTTTTGGTCACCCAGGTCTGTTCTCCGGTTCTGTGGGAACAGTCTGTCAATGCCATGAGTGCGCTGGGTGTAACAAAGTACGTTGAGCTTGGCCCGGGTAAGGTGCTGTGCGGGTTGGTGAAGCGGATCAATAAAGAGGCGGTTCTGGCTAACATTGAAGATGTTGCCGGCGTAAAGGCTGCCGGGGAGAATGCATGATGAAAGGTCAGGTCGCTCTGGTAACCGGTGCTTCACGCGGAATTGGCCAGGCTATTGCGCTTAAGCTTGCTGCTGAAGGCGTCTTTGTCGTTGCAACCGCCACCTCGGATACCGGTGCGCAGGCAACGGTTGCGGCAATAGTGGCGCAGGGTGGTGCCGCTCAAGCCGTCAAGCTCGATGTTACGGACTCTGTGGAAGTGGAAGCGCTTTTCAAGGCCATTGTTTCGGAACATGGCCGGCTGGATATTCTGGTTAACAACGCAGGTATCACGAAAGACGGACTGATGATGCGTATGAAGGACAGTGACTGGGATGCCGTTCTGGATACCAATCTCAAAGGTTCTTTTATCTGTCTGCGCGAAGCATCAAAGATCATGACCAAGGCCCGTTATGGGCGGGTTATTAATATCAGCTCTGTTGTCGGTGAGATGGGCAATCCGGGGCAGGTCAACTACTGTGCCAGCAAAGCCGGCTTGTTCGGTATGACAAAGTCTGCCGCGCGCGAGCTGGCAAAGCGCAATATTACCGTCAATGCTGTGGCACCCGGTTTTATCGAAACGGATATGACCGCAGTACTTCCAGAAAAAGGGCGTGAGGCGCTTTTGCAGAGCATTCCCATGGAACGGCTTGGGACTGCCGACGATGTTGCCTATGCGGTCCGCTTCCTGGCTTCTCCGCAGGCAGGCTATATAACCGGACAGGTCCTGTCGGTAAATGGCGGGATGTATATGTAGTTCCCATGCCGGATAAATATCGATTGACTTTTAACAATTTCATGCTTAATTAGCACAAGCATTACACACGAAACCTGCAAAGGTTTAAAATCACACGGAGGTGGAAGATGTCTGATATTGCAAAACGAGTTAAAGAAATAGTTGCAGAGCAACTTGGGGTTGAAGAAGCTCAGGTTTTAACTGAATCATCTTTTATGGATGACCTTGGCGCCGACTCTCTTGATACTGTTGAACTGGTAATGGCTCTTGAAGAAGAATTTGATATTGAAATTCCTGACGAAGATGCTGAGAAAATCCAGACCGTAAACGATGCTATCGAGTACATCACCGAGCATAGCTGATAATTACCAACCGGGAGGGGCAACAAGCCCCTCTCTTTTCGTTCTGCCATAACAGAAGTTACTGTCTATATGGAGCTACCTATCATGAGAAGAGTTGTAGTTACAGGTGTCGGAGCAGTTTCACCCCTTGGGTGCGGAAATGCTAAAAACTGGGATGCGCTCACGTCAGGAAAGTCGGGAATCGGGTTGATTACCCGCTTTGATACAAGTGATTTGTCGGTCAAGATTGCCGGCGAGGTTCCTGATTTTAACGCTGAAGAGTATATTGACAAAAAAGAGATCAAGAAAATGGACCTCTTTATTCAATATGCACTGGCGGCGGCTCATTTTGCCATGGAAGATTCCGGGTTGGTAATTAATGATGAAAATGCCGAAAGGGTTGGGGTTCTCGTTGGTGCCGGTCTCGGTGGCTTACCAACAATAGAAAAATACCATACTGTGCTGGCTGAAAGCGGCTACAAGAAAATTTCGCCATTTTTCATTCCGATGCTGATTATTAATCTTGCTCCCGGACACATTTCCATCAGATATGGAGCAAAAGGTCCGAATATCTCTTCCGTTTCCGCGTGTGCAACCAGTACCCATTCAATCGGTGATGCCTACCATATTATCAAGCGAGGCGATGCCGATGCCATGATCGCCGGCGGAACTGAATCGGTCATTACCCCCCTCGGGATTGGCGGGTTTGCCGCAATGAAGGCTCTTTCAGACAGAAATGATGATCCAACCGCTGCGTCACGCCCGTTTGACAAAAACCGGGACGGCTTTATCATGGGTGAAGGCGCCGGCATTGTTGTCCTCGAAGAGTACGAGTCCGCTAAAGCCCGTGGCGCCAAGATTTACGCCGAGGTTGTCGGCTACGGCATGACCGGCGATGCATATCACCTGACGGCACCGGCACCAGGCGGAGAAGGCGGTGCACGCAGCATGAAAATGGCGCTCAAAAACGCCGGTGTGGCTCCTGAACAGGTCGCTTATATCAATGCCCATGGCACATCGACACCGATTGGTGACATGTACGAAACCATGGCGATCAAGAGCGTTTTTGGTGAACATGCCAAGAAGATGCTGGTATCTTCAACCAAATCCATGACCGGTCATCTTCTGGGGGCAGCGGGAGGAATTGAGGCTGTTTATACCCTCATGGCGATGGAAAAGAGTGTTGTTCCACCGACAATCAACTACACCGATCCGGATCCGGAATGTGATCTTGATTATGTCCCCAATACGGCCCGGGATGCCAAACTTGAGTATGCCATGAGCAATAACTTCGGTTTTGGCGGTACTAATGCTACCCTTCTGTTCAAGAAGCTTTAGGCGGAGATGATACAATGATTATTATCGGCAGCGATCATGGTGGTTTGATCCTTAAAACCGCTCTCAACAGTTATCTGACCCGGAGAGGTTTTCAGGTGTCTGACGCAGGAACCGACAGCGATGCTTCGGTTGATTATCCTGATTTTGGCCAGAAAGTTGCCGAAACCGTGATTGCCGGTGAAGCTGAGCTGGGAATCCTGATCTGCGGGACAGGGATCGGCATGTCAATCGCCGCCAACAAGATTCCCGGGATTCGCGCTGCACTTGTTACCGACGTCTTTATGGCGCGTATGGCAAAAGAACACAACAATGCCAATGTGCTCGTCCTTGGCGGGCGTGTCCTTGATGAACAGAAAGCATGCGATCTCGTTGGAGCCTGGCTTGATGCAACGTTTGAGGGTGGACGTCATCAGGCGCGTCTGGATAAGATCACTGCTTTGGAGCAGAAATATTCCTGATTAAGCCGTATGGCGAAAAGCTCTACGAGAGTCCATCGGACTACGCGGAATCAATGAAGATTCAAATAGTTAAACATGCGGGACCTGCTACGGCACGTGTCCCGTTTGTTGTTTATCATCTTTATGAAAAGAAATTTCTACAAGGAGAACCCATGTCAGTCCTTTCTCAATTTGATCCCCAGGTAGCTGAAGCAATTCGCCATGAGACGGAGCGTCAGGAATACAACCTGGAACTCATCGCATCTGAAAACTTTGTTTCCGAGGCGGTTATGGAGGCTCAGGGCTCGATCATGACCAACAAATACGCCGAAGGCTACCCCGGAAAGCGCTATTATGGCGGATGCGAGCACGTTGATGTTGTAGAGCAGCTTGCCATTGATCGTGCCAAGGAGCTGTTTGGTGCCGAACATGCCAATGTTCAGCCGCACTCCGGTTCACAGGCCAATATGGCGGTCTATTTTGCCGCATGCAAGCCGGGCGACACGGTCCTTGGCATGAATCTGTCCCACGGCGGTCATCTGACCCATGGCAGCCCTGTCAATTTTTCGGGGAAACTGTTTAATATCGTTCCGTACGGAGTATCTCCTGAAACCGAAACTATCGACTATGAAGAAGTTGAACGTCTGGCCGTTACGCACAAGCCCAAAATGATTGTGGTTGGCGCCAGCGCCTATCCCCGCATCATCGACTTTCCTGCTTTCCGCACCATAGCAGACAAGGTGGGGGCGGTTGTTTTCGTTGATATGGCCCATTTTGCCGGTCTGGTTGCCGCAGGTGTTCACCCCAGCCCGGTTCCCTATGCCGAGTTTGTCACCACGACTACCCATAAGACGCTGCGTGGACCTCGTGGAGGTATGATTCTCTGCCGTGAAGAGTTTGCCAAGACGATTAACTCCCAGATTTTCCCCGGAATCCAGGGCGGCCCGCTCATGCACGTTATCGCTGCCAAGGCGGTTGCTTTCAAAGAGGCATTGCAGCCTGAGTTCAAGGTCTATCAGCAGCAGATCGTCAACAACGCCAAGGCGCTGGCGGAGGCACTTGTGAAGCGCGGGTTCAAACTGACCAGCGGCGGTACCGATAACCATCTGATGCTCATTAACTTCTCGGGCACGGAAATTACCGGCAAAGCTGCTGAAGAGGCGTTGGACAAGGCCGGTATCACGGTTAACAAAAACACCGTGCCGTTCGAAACCCGTTCCCCGTTCGTTACTTCCGGTATCCGCGTTGGAACACCGGCCTGTACCTCCCACGGGCTGAAAGAAGGCGAGATGGAACAGGTAGCCGGTTATATTGCCGATGCAGTGGCGAATATCGGCAACGACGAGAAACTTGCAGCTATAAAAGTTCAGGTGAACGGCATGATGAAGAAATTCCCGCTCTATGCCGACAAGCTTGCCTGATCGTTAAATATCATGTAGTAACTAAGGCCCACCGGAACACGTTCCGGCGGGCCTTTTTTATGCAGAGACTATCGATGACCAAGGAAGCAACGAATGACAGAAACCAGTTCCATAACGACTGAACAACTGCGCCAGTGGGATAAGCGCCACGTCTGGCACCCGTTTACCCAGATGCAGGATTGGGAACGTGACGAGCAGATAATTATCGTAAAAGGGGAGGGGTGCTGGCTGATAGATACGGACGGCAAGCGCTACCTTGATGGCGTTGCCTCCATGTGGACCAATGTCCATGGACATTGCCGCCGGGAATTGAATGAAGCCCTGAAAGCGCAGGTTGATCGTCTTGAACACTCCACACTGCTGGGATTGGCAAGTGAGCAGAGCATCATCCTGGCAGCGCGGCTGGCCGAAATAACTCCTCCAGGGCTGGATCGATTCTTCTATTCGGACAACGGTTCAACCGCCATGGAAGTTGCCGTCAAAATGGCCTACCAGTATCAGGTTCATCTTGGTACATCTGAAAAAAGCCGCTTCATAACGTTTAAAAATGCCTACCATGGCGACACAATTGGTGCGGTGAGTGTCGGAGGAATCGGCATTTACCATACAACCTTCAAGCCGCTCATGTTTGAAACCCTGCAGGCTCCCGCTCCCTACTGTTATCGATGCGAGCTGGGGTGCAGCAGGGAATCCTGCAGCATGCAGTGCGTTGACGCGCTCGAAGCGCTGATGAAACAACATGCCGGTCAGGTTGCCGGCCTGGTGATTGAGCCTCTTATTCAGGGAGCCGGAGGAATGATCGTTCAACCTGAGGGCTTTCTGCGGCGGGTTCGCG
>Ga0209212_1001953_pt1 | contig 31122 bp, 27 predicted proteins | sample RifGroC2_FD_183996 | JGI IMG/M metagenome (GOLD analysis project Ga0209212, IMG submission 183996) | Groundwater microbial communities from Rifle, Colorado, USA - Groundwater C2 (SPAdes) (version 2) | ecosystem: Environmental > Aquatic > Deep subsurface > Groundwater | place: Rifle, Colorado...
CCATCAGACCGGTATTATCAGGGTCCTTCTCAAGGGCTTCCTTCAGCAGATGCCAGGCCTCGTCATGCCTTCCCTTGGCGCCCAGCATCTGAACCAGGGCTGAGGTCGCCCCCTGTTCGCCGGTTTCAGCTGCCTGGCGCATCAACGCTTCCGCCTCTTCATGCCGCTCCAGGCGGGAAAGCGCCTCCACCCGCGTCATCCGGTACAGGCCGGGGTCCTTGTCCGGCAGATTCTCGGCCTTATCCAGGGCAGTCAGCGCCTGTTCCGCCTCTCCCATTGCCAGATGAGCCCGCGAGAGATTGAGCCAGGCACCACCGGAGTTCGGCAGCAGATCAACCGCCTGCTTCAGCAGCGGCAGCGCCTCAGGTATCCGCCCGGCCGCCAGCAGGCAGGCCCCCAATCGGGCCGCCACCAGCGGATGCCGGTCATCGGCCTTTCTGGCACGAATCAGAAACGGTATGGCCGACCCCAGGTCTCCCAGCCTGAACCAGGCGCTCCCAACGGAGAGCAGCGCTTCCGCATGGTCAAGATCGGAAGGACTCGGAAACTCGGCCAGCGCCGCCAGCGCCTTGTCACGCTCGTTTTCCATGGCTGCCGCCAGGGCGTAAAAGGCACGTGCCGTGGGCTTCAGCTCGGTGAAAACCGCCAGCCGTTCCGCCTGTTCCATGGCGTCTTTGTTTTGACCGGACTGCAGAAGATTCAGGAGTTGGGCAAGGCGCAGGTCAAGTGCAGAAGATTGTTGTGTGATATGGGGAACAGGCATGCATCACTCCCTGAAAAATTGAACAGCAGATAATCCGCGAGTGTATTAAAAAAACCCGCACCGTGGTGCGATGCGGGTTATGCAGCGGTTAAGGAGGTTTATATTATATTGCTGATGTCACAAACACAACCTGCTGAAAGTTGTTGGCGATGGCACCGGCATTACTGGCGATGACCCCTTCCAGTGTTCCGGTTGCTAAATAATTGTTATGCAAGACCGTACCTCCCGATGTAGGGAAGGTGGCAGAAATGGTCCTGTGGCCGAATTTCAGATTACTCCCGGAGAGGAAGACAGCCGTACTCCCGCTGCTGACACCTGAAAGACTTCCATTGAATTGCGTCTGGCTGCTCATAGTTACCCTGTTTTGCAAGGACAAGGATGCAGTATCGTTACCTGAAATACCACTCACCATAGCATCGCGGTCAATCTCGATCCGATCATTGCCGTCAAACCCGGTCAAATCGGGAACCCAAGCCCCGGTGGGAAGATCGTTATAATGGATTGTCACCTGCTCCGAAGCCAGATCAACCAACTGCGAGCCATAACCTGTTACGGCTGCGGTGTTGAAATCATCGACATCCGCCTGAGTCTGACCGATCAGGGCCAGGGTATCCTCGCCGGCATCCCGCACACCGTTGGCATTCGTATCGATAAACATGGCCACGTTGCCGGCCTGATCATCGACCACCACGTTAACCGGCCAGACAAATTCGACCAATCCGGGATAGTTATTGGCGTTGAGTGCGGCAAGGACATCGGTGTGGTTACTGCCGGTATAGTCGGGGAGCAGATTTGCATCGTTGTTCAGAGCATTGCCCGTATCGGTCCAGTAGGCGACGATGCCATTAGTGCGACCACTGATAGAAGTGTTGATACTAGTGAATGAGATTCCGTAAACACCGGCATGAGAACTTCCGCTGAAACCGATCCGTGTATTAGTCGCCTGATGGACTCTGACCCTGTTGTAAGACGTTGTTGAGGTGGATGGGGAGGTGCCGCTGATCCTGGTGAAATTGTAACCAACAAGACTAAGAGCGCCAAAGGTGAAACTTGCAAGACCGGCTGCCGCAGCCGTGGGGTTGAGGATACTGGCGCTACTTCCCTGCAGGGAAGCAACATCGAACTCGATCTTGTCGTCTGTGCCGAAGCCGGTCAGATCGAGGGCGCTCTGCGGTATATCGTTGAAATGGATAATCACCGGAGTGAGTCCCGCCAAATCCGCATTTCCACCCGCGCCGAACACAGCCAGTCTGTTTTCCCCGTTGTCACGGACCCCGTCTCCGTCATAATCGATGAGTGCACCGTCCCGTTCCACAACCACATGAACCGTTGTCGGCGGTTCGGGGAGGTTGACAAAGTCCACCATCTGCTGCAGCGGCAAGTTTGTAGACATCCCCGTGGCAAGCTGATAGCTGGTGCTACGTGAACCGTTGTTGCTGGAGAAATAGAGACTGCTACTACTAGAATTAAATAAGCCGACTCTGGCCGTAATTGTCCATCCGTTAGAATTCATGTACCGATTTATAATAGCATACCCACTGTTTGACAGCCAGTTGGTCGTCGCGCTGGTCGAGAATGTACCAGGCATGCTGAACTCATCGATTCCCATAATGTTGGGCCGGGTGAGAATGTTGAGGGCGTTGTGACCGTTGTTGATGAACGCCTGAGCATCGATTTCGATCAGGTCATCGGAACCGAATCCGTGCAAATCAAGGGCCTGGTTTGGCACATCGTTAAAGTGGACCGTGACCTGATGACCCGCCAGGTTGTCAATGCCCCCCACCCAGGGAGTTGTCTCGTTGACATCATGCACGCCGTCGGCATTCGTATCCAGCCAGGCACCGTTGGATTCCACCACGACCGTTGATGCAGGGAAAGAAGTCGGCGGAGTCCAGATGAAATCGATCAGTTCTCCATGCCCGGCCCCTTGATTAAGGGCTGATAATGCGTTACTCGGTAGAATAATATTACTCATATTGCCAAGCGGGTTGGAGATGTCGTTCCAGTATGCGAGGTAGTGGATGGTGCTGGTGTAGAGTGCAAATGCCCCCTGGTTGTCCGGTGCCGTGGAAAACAGCCCTGATCGTGGGCTCAAAAACACCGAATAGTAATCCGAGTTATCAAGACCCAGATAAACAGCATTCGTGTTGGTATTGAGACTGGTAAAACTGTGGGCAGGAGAAGTGCGCATTCTGGCTTCGTTGAATGCAGGAACGTCTATTTCTATTTTGTCATCGCTGGTGAACCCGGTAAGGTCAAGCGGCGTATCCGGCACATCGTTGAAATGAATGGTGATCGGATTGGCGGCTAAATCAATATTTCCGGTCGCCGCGGTAAAATCTGCCGCCGTAGTATCTTCAATATCCAGGATTCCATTGGCGTTAACATCGAGCCATGCACCTGTTGAGTCTACAACAACACTCTCATTCTCGTCAGTGACAGTAATGGCAAAATTCTGTGTATCGACAAGGCTGCCGACGCCGTTATCGGTGGCAGTGACGGTAATGTTGTAGATATTGTCTGCTCCTGCATCGGCAGGGGCCTCGAAATTTGGAGCACTGGCAAAGGCAACAACACCGGTGGCTGAGTCAATGGCGAACAACGCAGCATCTGCACCACTCAGGCTGTAGCTTACAACCTGGCCCCCATCCACATCGCCGGCATTCACATCGGCCACGGCAGACGTATTTTCGGCCAGACTCAAGGCCACGGCGGCTCCACCATTGGGTGCAGTGATAACCGGGGCTTCATTCAAATCAGTGACACTAACAATGACTGCCTGCTCGCTGCTGTAGGTGCCGTCGCTGGCGATTACGATGAAACTGTAGTTCGGTTTGGCTTCATAATTAGGAGTCGGGGTAAGCCGCACTACACCGGTTGAAGGATCAATGCTGATTAGTGAAAAATCGGGACCCTCAGGTTTAAGGCTGTAAGTGATGGTGGTTCCGGCATCGGCGTCAGTGGCTGACGCATCGTAAATAATTGTGTCGCCGGCTGAATTCTCGGCCACACTGCCGGTTCCGCCGGAGGTGATGACCGGTGTGTTATCGTTGACACCAGTGACAGTTACAGCCTGATTCTGCACATCCGCAAGGCCGGCTGTGTCGGTGACAGTGACCTGAACGTCGTAAACGTTGTCGGCACCGGCGTCTGACGGGACTTCATAGTTCGGGGCCGACTGGAAGGTCAGCGCGCCGGTGGTGGCATCGATGGCAAACAAAGCCTGGTCCGCGCCGCCGGTGATGCTGAAGGTTTTGCCGTCGCCGGCATCCACGTCGGTCGAAGTGACGATGGTAACAGCGGTCTGGTTCTCGGCAGCATTCACCGCTGCGGTTGCGCCGCCAGCGTTGCTGGTGATCACCGGCGCTTCGTTCACATTGGTTACGGTTACAACCAGATCCTGCACATCGGTTAGTCCGGCTGTATCGGTTACGGTGACCTGGACATCATAGACGTTGTTTGCGCCGGCGTCTGACGGTGCCTCATAGTTCGGAGCACCGACAAAACTCAGTGCGCCGGTGGTGGCGTCGATGCTGAAATTGGCGCTGTCCGCTCCGCCGGTGATGCTGAAAGTTACTGTCTGGCCAGGAAGGTCTGCGTCGGCAGCGGCTAGGGCGAGGACGGCGGTGCTGTTCTCGGCAACGTTGGCTGTAGCAACGGAGGTGAAAACAGGACTGTTGTCGTTGACCCCACTCACAGTCGCGGTGATGGTCTGCGCCGAAGTTCCCCCGTTTCCGTCATTGGCGGTAACCTGAACAATATAACTGTTGTTGCCATCCGCATCGGTCGGGCTCTCGAAGTCCGGTGGGCTGACAAAGGAAAGTGCACCGGTGCTGTTGTTGATGGTGAACTTGGCCTGATCTGCTCCGCCGGTGATGCTGAAGGTTACAGTTTGAGCAGGGATATCGGCGTCGGTGGCGGTAACGGTAAGGACCACGGAGTTGTTCTCGGCGACGTCAGCGGTAGAGGCGGAAGTAAAAACCGGGGTTTCGTTATAAAAAATGTTGTTCAGCGCATCACCGATGGCATCAAGAGTGGTGGCAGCTTCGACTGCCGCCACGGTATCCGCCAATTGGGCTGCTGCACCGGGATCGACGCTGGGCTCGTTCTGTACAGCAGTGACGAGTGAATCGGTGCTGCCGCCAGAGCCCATGTTAGCTGAAATATACTGGAAGGCATCGGTATCTGCGCCTGATTGTTCGATGATGATGGCGGTTGTGGCAAGGATGGCAGCTGCCTGCTGCGCGGCCAGAATATCCGCCGCTGCAAGTCCTGCCGGCGGGTCTGCCAGGTTTACGGTTGAGTAGTCAAGATCGGGGAGTCCCAGGGCTGACTCAATTGCTGTTTCTGCCTGAGCCGCAGTGACCCCGGGATTTGACTCCATGTAGGCGGCAACTGCGCTGGTGATCGGGTTGATCTGGCTGTAACCGGCTGGGGCTGAGAAGTCCAGCGTTACTGCTTCACCAGTTACTGTATCGGTTCCGCCATGGGTGACCAGCTTGATGCCGGCACCATTACCGGTGACTGTAAAGCTGAAGTTACCCAAGGCATCGGTAACAACCTGATTGCCGTTGGCGTCGAGAACAGGTGTGTCTGTACCCACGTCAAATTTGCCGTTGGCATTGACGTCATAGTAAAGACTCGCCCCCTGAACCGGACCGTCAGTGACCGTGCCGGATAAGGTGGTGGAGTTAGTGCGGTTAACGCTGTCATTGTTAGAAAGGGAAAGTCCGATTCCAGTACCGGCTGCGGCAAGCCCGACGCCACCCAGCCACCACCAGCCGGCATTGCCGGAGCTGCTCACGGCCTTCTGCTCGGTTTTGACAGGGTCGCTGCCGGGAGTAAGTGGGGCATCTGCCTGTGCCAAAATCATCGGCTGCTCCGATGCGGCAACCACACTGTCAGGGGCGGCCTGTTCGGCAGCGGCGATGAGGGTGACTTTATCATCCAGCATCTCATCGTCAATATCCCTGCCCCTATGCCCCTTCTTGGGCACTGATGCAGAGAAAGAGTCACCGCCTTTCATGTCGGGTGCAACGGGAACAGGATTCTTTGCTTTTCCAGCGCCGGATACCAAAACAGTGGAAAACTTCGCATCCTCGGCCACGATTCTTTTTGCCATGATCACCCTCCCTAACGAATACACTTCTTCAGAAGCCCTGACAGTACTGACATATTGAATATTGCTACCCAGTAAATTGCAAGTGGTGACCCAGCTACGAATACAGGAACCTGTAATATGGATTGAGAATTTGATACACATTACACTAAAAAAGTAAAGTAAGCAATTAGTAGAACTGACCATGACAATTTCGTGTCATTGCAACACAACCCAAAAGACGACCCCAACTTGACATGCCCCAGGTTTCGGACTACAAGAACAGAACGTTTCGGTACTAACGTTTTCCGGAATATCTCGATTGTTTGATGGAGAGAGTTCATGTCACCAAAGGTATCATTCGTCGGTGCAGGGCCGGGCGCAACCGACCTTATCACTATCCGCGGGGCGCGGCTCCTGCGTCATGCCGACGTAGTCATCTTCGCCGGCAGCCTGGTGGACCGGAAACTCGTCCAGCTCTATGCTGCGGCTGCTGCCATACACGACTCGGCCGGCATGACCCTGTCCGAAGTTCTCACCGTGATGACGGACTCCATTGCGGCGGGAAAAAACGTTGTTCGAGTGCATACCGGCGACCCCTCGATCTACGGTGCCATCCAGGAGCAGATGGAGGCCTTGGACCGCTTGGGCATCGACTACGAGGTGGTGCCGGGCGTGACCAGCGCCTTTGCCGCGGCCGCCGCACTGAAACAGGAACTGACCCTGCCGGAGGTCTCCCAGACGGTGATCATTACCCGTATCGAGGGACGCACCCCGGTACCGGAGCGGGAGCGACTGAGCGAGATCGCCCGTATCGGCGCTACCATGGTGATCTATCTGTCGGTGGGAATGGTCGAACAGGTGGTGGAGCAACTCCTGACCGGGGCCTACACGCCGGAAACATCAGCAGCCGTGGTCTGCCGGGCATCATGGGATGACGAGCAAATCATTCAGTGCACCCTGGCTGACATAGCTGCCAAGGTGCGCGAGGCCGGCATCGACCGCCAGGCTTTGATCATCGTGGGGGATGTGCTGGCGGCGCGGCGCGAAGGGCTCAAGGCCAAGTCGCTGCTTTACGATGGAGGCTTTGCCCACGGCTTCCGGGACAGCGTGGCCTGAGATGCGCATCGCCGTCATCGCCATAACCCGTAACGGGGCCCTGTTGGGGCAGAAACTGCGGGAAAGCCTGGCCGGGGCACAGCTTCATGTTTCGAACCGTTATGCCGGCCAGGCCGGCACGCTCAAACAGATCTTCGATCCCGCTGGCCTGAAGGAGCTGATCGCCTCGCTCTGGCCGGAATGCGACGGATTTGTCTTCATCATGGCCAGCGGCATTGTGGTGCGCATGGTCGCCCCCTTCCTGGAATCAAAAGATAAAGACCCGGCCGTGGTCGTGATGGACGATGCCGGCAAATTCGCCATCTCACTCCTCTCCGGCCACCTGGGAGGGGCCAACGAACTGGCCGAGCGCTGCGCCTTCATCAGCGGCGCCCGACCAGTCATTACCACTGCTACCGATGCCAATGACCTGCCCTCCTTCGACATGCTGGCCAAGGAGCAGGATTGGGCCATCGAAGACCTCTCCAAAATCAAGACACTTAACCGTATGCTGCTGGATGGAGCAGAGATCGCCGTGGTCGATCCCGGCGGACAGACCCGCAACTGGTTTCACGGCCGCGGCAAGCTCTGCTTTTACGACAGCATGGCCTTGGCCATGGACAGTCGGGCCAGCGGGTTCCTGTTCGTCACCAACCGTCACATCCCTTCCCAGAACCAGCCGGACAACCTGCTGATCCTCCGGCCACGCAACCTGGTACTGGGTATCGGCTGCAACCGGGGCACTCAGGCAGAAGAGATCGAGAACTTTGTCTGCATGCAGCTCAGGCAGGCATTCCTGGCCCTGAAGAGCGTAAAGTGCATTGCATCGGCTGCTGCCAAGCGTGACGAACAAGGACTGATCAAATTCGCGGAACAACACGCCATCCAACTGGTTTTTTTTGCAAGCGAAGAATTGAACCAGGTCAGCGTCCCATCGCCGCCGTCACGACATGCCCTGGCTGCCATTGGAGCCAAAGGGGTGGCCGAGCCGGCCGCAATCCTGGCCTCGGGCAATGGTCGATTGCTGTTGAGAAAGGTCAAATCCGACAACGTCACCCTGGCGGTGGCGGAGGTACACTGTGCCTGATATTTCCATGAAACCACTTATCGCCATCACCATGGGCGACCCCTGCGGAGTCGGACCTGAAATCATCGTCAAGGCATTGCAGCACCCGGAGATCGCGAAGACCTGCGTGCCGCTCGTGATCGGCGATGCAATTGCCATGGCGCGGGCAGTGAAGGTCTGCGGCTCCCCCCTGCAGTTGAATGAAATCATCGCTCCCGAGAAGGCGCGGCAGGCGCCGGCAGGCACTATTCCGCTGCTGTCTGTCTCCCTGCTTGATACCGAGGATCTGGGCTACGGTAAACCAACAGCGGCGAGTGGTGATGCCGTGTTCCGTTACATCTGTACTGCCGCCCGCCTCTGCCTGGATGGCAGTGCGGCAGCCATGGCCACCGCTCCCATCAGCAAGGAGGCCATGAACCGGGCCGGCCATGACTATCCCGGGCATACCGAACTGCTGGCAGAGCTGTGCGGGACAAGCGATTACGTGATGATGCTGGCGGGGGATGTGCTGCGAGTCAGCCTGGTGACGATCCATGAAGCGCTCAAGGATGTGCCCGGACTGGTCAGTTTTGAACGGGTATCGAAGACCATCCGGGTAACCGAATCAGGTGTACGCCGCTTGACCGGAATCACGCGACCGCGCCTGGCGGTGCTGGCCCTCAACCCGCACTGCGGCGAGGGAGGCATGTTCGGCAACGAGGAGCGTGACATCATCGGACCGGCCATCCAGGCTGCTCAAGCGGAAGGGATCGATGCCGTCGGGCCGTTGTCGGCCGACACCCTGTTTCACTTTGCCCAGCAGGGGGCCTATGACGGAGTGGTTGCCATGTACCACGACCAGGGGTTGATCCCGCTGAAAATGCTGCATTTTGACGATGCTGTGAATGTGACGCTGGGGCTGCCGATTATCCGCACCTCGGTGGATCACGGCACAGCCTATGATCTGGCAGGGACCGGCAGGGCTTCGGAGAACAGCCTGTTGGCGGCTATCAGAATGGCCGCTCACATGGCAGGGTCGGAGATAGAATAAATAGTCGTAAGAAGGCATTTTGCAAGAAGCCCCGCCGGTATCGGCGGGGCTTCTTGCGTTCAGTCTTTGAGTGTGTTGAGGATTTTGCTGGCGACATCCTTGCCGCTGATGTTGTAGGTGCCGGACGCCAACCGCTGCCGGATGGCATCCACCTTCTGCCGGCGGATTTCGTCGTCTTCCGGAGCGGATGTATTCATCCGTTCGACGGCCGTCGAGAGTTGCACGCTGAAGGCTTTGCTGTCAGCCTTTGCCGGTTGATCTGGGCGGCCTGCAGTTTTTTTGCGAGTTGGATCCAGATCAGCAGTATAGTTCTTATTGACGTTTTCTATTTTCATGGCTGAATCCTGTGAAGCCAAATTTGCATTCTTCATAGATATTATATCGGGAAATTCCCAAAAATCTTTAACATTTTTTACCTGTTTTCTGCCTTGATAAAGGCTGCGTAAATCTGGTCGGTCCCTTTGATGTGGCAGGAAATCCACTCTTTGAGGAAATCGAGGGTTTCCTTGCTCATGATGTCCCCGTCACGGAAATTCTCCTTGATATGCTTCACCCTTGAAACGAAAAAATCGTGTTCCTGGCGATGACCGCCAAGACCGGGAAAACCATGGGTCAGCATCAGGCGTTCCTCATCCTCGAAATGGATTGCAATATAGCGGATCAGCTCTTGCAGGACGTAACTGATAATCAGCCCGCCGGTGCCCTCCCGCACCGCTGCCTCCAGATCGCTGATCATCGATATGAGCCGCTGATGCTGTTCGTCGATATCTGGAATGTTCAGGGCAAAACTGTCATCCCATTCAAAAATTGACATTTATCTCTCCTCTTCAATCCGTAAGTTAATACACTTACTGTTTTCATGGTTGCGGAACCCTCTGTTTCAGGTCCAGGTCCAGCTCGCGCACGACACCGAAGCTGGCAAGCGGCTTGTCAAATTTGGTGGCGTCTCCCACCACAACCAATTTGAAGGCATCCGGCTTCAGGTGCTTCCGGGCGGCGTTAAGCACATCCTCTTTGGTTATCCGGGTGATGTTGCCGCGATATTTTTCCAGGTAATCGGCGGGATAACCGTAGTACTCCAGACGGGCACGCTGGGTCACAATGGAGGCCGGACTGGTGAAGCCAAACATGAAGGAATTGATAATGAACTCCTTGGCTGATTTCAACTCTTGATCACTGACCGGCTCCTTGGTAATACCGGCGATGATGGTCTTCATCAGACCAATCGCCTTGGCGGTAGATTCTGCCTTGGTCTCGGTCTCGGCAATAAAACTGCCGGTGAATCGACGGCCGACATCAAAGCGGCTGTCTACATTATAGGCCAACCCCTGGTTGGTGCGGATCTCCATGGTCAGCCGCGATGTAAAGCTGCCACCCAGGATATAGTCCAGTATTCGTATGGCGTAAAGGTCGGGATTGTCCTTGGTGATGCCCAGGTGCCCCATACGGATGACTGTCTGGTTGACCTCTTTCCTGCCATAAAGCACTTCTGGAGTGAACAACTGCGCCGGCTGGGGAATATCCGGCAGCACCAAGGGCGCAGCTTTTTCATTACGGCCAAAAACCGTGTTCAGCTCTTGAAGCATGGCCTCCCGCTCAAAGTCACCCGACACCGCCAGGATGGTGTTGTCGCTCCGGAAAAATCTGCGATGGAAGTCCAGCAGATCCTGGCGGGTGATGGCCTTGACCGATTCAAAGGTCGGCACCACGCCCAGCGGGTGCCCGGCATAGATAGCTTTGCTGAGCTCGCGAGCGCCAATCTCCTTGGGATCGTCGTTCTGGCGGCGCAGCGCCTCAATCATCTGCTTGCGGGCAATTTCGACGCGCTTCTCGCTGAAATCCGGTCTCAGCAGCACATCGCTGAAGATCCGCAGGGTCCGACTGAAGTTTTTAGTCAGGGAGGTCAGCGAAACCGTGCCCATATCAGCGCCAATGCCGCTCTCCACTGCTGAGGCCATAAACTCCAGCTCGTCGTCCATCTTCTCCGGCGACAGCCCACCGGCACCGCCGCTGCGCATAACGCTGCCGGCAAGGCCGGCCAAGCCTGACTTGGCGGCCGGCTCATAAACCGAACCGGTGCGCACCATGGCGCTAAGGTTGATGATGGGCAATTCCGGGTCGGCTAGCAGGTAGACCGGCATGCCGCATTCCAGCACCACCCGTTCGGCCTGCGGAATCTCAAAACGCAACTCGGGAAAGGTCATGCTGCGGGGATTGCTTTTTGCCGGTTCGCCGGCAAAAGCCGTAGTTATCGAAGCAATGATGAAGCAGAGGGAGATCAGGAGCTGTCTCATTTGCCTTCACCTCCCTTTTTGGTGATAAATCCGATCATGCGGTTCTCACGGGTAAAATATTGGCGGGCCACCCGCTGGATGTCGGCCGGCGTGACTTTTTCCACCTTGCGGCGGTATTCGACCATGTAGCGCCAGCTGCCGGCTATGGCCTCATACTCGGTCAGATTACGGGCCAAGCCGCCGTTGGTCCCCATGCGACGAGCCTCCTCGAACTCGATCTTGTTGAGGATACGCTGCAGGTCACGCTCGACCACCGGTTCCGTCTTGAGCAGCTCCAGTTCATCCTGGATGGCCTGTTCCACCTCTTTTATCGAGTGTGGTGCGCGGGGATTGGCACTAATCACAAACAGGTTTGGAAAACGGCTGCCGGGCGCATCAAAGACCCCGATATCGGCGGCAATCTGTTTTTCAATCACCAGTTTTTTGTATAAGCGGGAGGTACGGCCGCTCCCCAGAACCATATTGATGACATCGAACACGTAATCATCCGCCGCCAAGATGGCCGGTTTATGGAAACCCATGATCAGCGTCGGCTCAGCCTCGGCCACCAGCTCGATGCGGCGTTCGCCGCCCTGCTTCGGCTCTTCGGCCGTGACAGCCGGCAGCGCCTTTCCGGGCGGGATTGCCCCGAAGTAACGCTCAACCATGGCGATGGTCGCCTTGGGATCGATATCCCCTACAATGCCTACGATGGCGTTATGAGGTCCGTAGTAGGAATGGAAGAAATCCTCGGCCTTGGTGCGGGTAAGATTCTCGATGTCCGACATCCAGCCGATGGTCGGCTGGCCGTAGGGGTGGGCCAGAAAACTGGACGCCACAAAGGTCTCCCACAGCTTGCTCTCCGGATCGGCATCATAGGAGCGGCGCCGTTCCTCCATTACCACCGAGCGCTCGGTGTAAAACTCGCGCAGCACTGCATTCTGCATGCGGTCGGACTCGATGGCCGCCCACAATTCCAGTTTGTTGGCCGGCAAGCTGATCAGGTAGGTGGTGCCGTCGCGGCTGGTAAAGGCGTTGTAACCCACCCCGCCGTTTTTTGCATATAACTCGAAAAATTCGTCCTTGATGACATACTTGGATGCTTCGTCTTCAAGCGTTTTAAGCTGTTTTTCCAGTTGGGCGAGCTTGCCTTGGTCGGCCTTGTCGCGTTTGACCTTCTCAGCCGCCAGCAACTGGGCAGTCTGCTCGATCTTGTCCAGAATCGGCTTTTCAGCGGCATAATCCTTGGTGCCCAGGCTTGTAGTGCCCTTGAAGAGCATGTGTTCCAACAGATGGGCAATTCCGCGTTCATTACTACGCTCATCCACGCTCCCCACCCGGAAACGGATCCAGGCCGAGACGGTCGGCGAGGTATGCCGTTCCACCATCAGGAGCTTCATGCCGTTGCCCAAGGTATGTTCGATGACCTTTTCTTCAAGAACTGCCGCGTGGAGCGTGCCGCTAAACAGGCACAGCGTTACGACTATCAGCCAGATTTTTTTCATTCGGCAACCTCTTTCTGTGTGGTGATTCCAGAATACAATCAACATGACAGTTATGTTTTTAGTAGGGGCGAACCCTTGTGGTCGCCCGCCTTTGACTTTGATGGCGCTGGATACAGGGCGGACACAAGATCCGCCCCTACTAGAAAATTGAAAACTTGATGTACTTGCGCGGATTTTCCTTGAAATCCTTCACCAGAGCATCCACGTCGCCCACCATGCGGTTCATCCGCTCGTACAAATCCTTGTCGTTGAGCAACATGCCGGCCGTACCTTCGCCGCTCTTGACCTTGCTCGCCATCTCTTCTATGGACTTGACCGAATTGTCGGCACGGGTGAGCAGTGACAGCCCCTTGTCATAAAAGGCGCGGTCATTGATCAGCATGCCCAACGTGCCGTCTTGGGAGGTAATCTTGCGGTTCAGTTCACGCACATCCTCGGCCGCCTGATTGCTCTTGTCCGCCAGTTCCGTCAACCTGTTATACAAAGTCTTGTCGTAAATCAGCTTGTTGAGCGTACCTTCCGAGGCCTGGATGTCCAGCAGGGTCTGGTCGGCGCGGGTAAGTATGCTGATCAGTTTATTGTACGGTTCCGGGTCGCGGTTCAACCTGCCCAGGGTCCCCTCGCCACGGTTGAGGGTGACCATAAGGCTTTTCATCTCGATGGCCAGCGTGGCAACATTATTATAGAGACCCTCATCGGTATTCAGCCGGCCCAGCGTCCCCTTGCCCTGGTTGATATTGTCGATGATGCCGTTGATCTTTTCAAAGGTGGTGCCGGCCTTCTGCACCACATCGTCCAGCTTGACCACCGGGGTGCCGCGCAGGACAGTGACCGGCTGCTCGTAGTATTGCTGTGATGGGGTAACATCGACATACTTCTCGCCCATCAGGCCACGGGTCTTGATGGTTATCCTGGAATCGGGACCGATCTTCTTCAGTGCTCCATGGCCGACCTCCAGAGAAATATCCACCTCGTTGGATTTCTCGGGATTGGTGAAGCTGATGTCCGTCACCACACCCACGTCAACCCCGGCCAGCCAGACCGGCGCACCTTCCTTGAGGCCGACCACGTCATCCATAACCACCCTCAGCTTACCCTTGGGGACGAACATCTTGGTCTTCTGTCCCATCAGGGTCACGCCGCCGGCAAGAAAAACCAGTGTCACAAAGATGAACACCCCGGCGCGTACCTGCGCCCAACCTATGCGATTGCTTCGTTCCATGTCATTGCCGTCCATTCGTGTTCATGTTTTGCGTAAAAATCGATTGCACCGTCGGCGCCAGGAACTCCTGCACCTCCGGTATGCGGCTGTTCCTCATCTCCATTTCGGTACCCTCGAAGATCATGCGGGCCTGATGCAGAAAGGTGAAACGCTCCGAGGTGGCAAAGGCGGTTGCCAGATCATGGGTGACCATCAGGGTCGTCTTGCCCTCGGCCTGCAACCGCTGCATAAGATTGCAGATGTTGTAGACGCCGATCGGGTCAAGGCCGGTGGTCGGCTCGTCGAAGAAGATATAGTCAGGATCTGCCGCCAGGGCGCGGGCAATGGCCACCCGCTTCTTCATGCCCCCCGAAAGCTCGGACGGATACAGGTTGAGGGCCGCGTCCACACCGACAAAACTGAGTTTTTCCAGGACAATCCGCTCAATTTCAGCCTCGGAAAGCTGCCCGGCCTCGAACAGGCGATAGCCGACATTCTCCCCCACGGTCATGGAGTCGAACAGCGCCCCCCCCTGGAAAACGATGGCGATCTGCTTGCGTTGTTGCATAAAGCGATCCTCGGGCTGGCCGGTGATGCAGACGTCGCCGATGCAGACCCGGCCGGAATCCGGTTGGAGCAGGCCCAGCAGCAGCTTGAGGATGGTAGTTTTACCGGCGCCGCTGACCCCCAGGATGGTGCGGTTTACCCCTCGTTCCAACGCGAAGTCGAAATCCTCCAGGATCTTGCGGCCATTGATGGAGTAGCACAGTTTTTCCATGCTGATCGAGTGACTGCTGTTCATGGGGTTTTCATTCCTCCCATGGAGAGGATCATGTGCCACTGGTCCGCTGTCACCGGCTGGATCGAGAGTCGGCTGCGGCTGACCAGCGGCATTGCGGCCAGCAACGGATTGGTCTTGATCCGCTCCAGGGTGACCGGACGGGGCAATGCTTCCAGGTAGCGCACATCCACCATGTACCAGATCGGATTTTGCGGCGATGCCTTGGGGTCAAAATGTTCGCTGTCAGGGTCCAGGGCGGTAAAATCCGGATACCCGGCGCGCACGACCTCGGCCAGGCCCACCACGGCAGGTTCGGGGATGTTGCTGTGGTAGAACAGCACCCGGTCGCCCACCTGGACCTGGTCCCGCAGGAAGTTGCGCGCCTGGAAGTTGCGCACGCCATCCCAATGTTCGGTCATATCGGGGCAGTTCCTCAGGTCATCGAAGGAGAAACAGCCCGGTTCGGTTTTGAACAGCCAGAATGCCATGCTCATTAATCCTTTAACATCAATTTGCCTGGTTGACGTTATAACGTCATGACGCTATAGTATTCCCAGGAGGTACGCACACATGGGAGCACTTACCAAACGGGCAACCGTTTATTTCGACCCGGCCATGCACCGGGCGCTTCAGCATAAAGCGCTGGAAACATCTCGCTCACTTTCGGACATCGTCAATGTCGCTGTGCAGCAGGCCTTGGCCGAGGATGCGGAAGACCTGGCCGCTTTTGAAGAGCGGGTCAATGAACCGCTGGTTTCCTACGAATCCGTGCTGAAAGAGCTAAAAGCCAGTGGCCGTTTATAGCATTTTCTTCAAAACATCGGCCAGAAAAGAACTTGAGACCATCCCCAAGCGCGAACTGCAACGCATTATGGAGCGGATTGCCGGACTGGCTGATGATCCCCGCCCACACGGCTCGGAAAAGCTCTCCGGACAGGAGCGCTACCGCATTCGCCAGGGAAATTACCGTATCGTGTATTCGATACAGGATACCGAACTTACCGTATGGTTAATCAAGATCGGTCACCGCCGGGAAGTATACCGCATCTGATCACCCGCATCATATTTAAACCTAGAAAAAGCATTTGGCCACAGAGCACACAGAGTTCACAGAGGAAAATCAAACAGATAAGGCTATTTTTATTACACCAAACAGGTGAAACTAAAAAATCCGATTAGAACTAATCTGCCGCTTTGGAGAAGAAACAATCCCCTCTCCCTGAGGGAGAGGGCTAGGGTGAGGGGGACCGGTTGATTCCATGGCCACTGCTGCCCCCTCTTCCGGCCTTCGGCCACCTTCTCCCTCAGGGAGAAGGGACTGGCGCAGATTGATTCTACTCAGAAACTAAAAAAATGATTTTCTTCAATAATTCCTCTGTGTTCTCGCTTAGAAGCGCCTACTTTTGGCTGTGACCTCTGTGGCTAACAGCCGTTTTTAGGTTAAGTTCCTTCCTGTCCGGAGACCGCTACAGATCCCCAGTCATCTCCTGCAACAGATACAACTTGGGATTGACGCCCCGCACACACTCCACAACCGCTCTGAAGCTCTCTTCGTCAAGGTTGCATTCCTCTTCGACCCCCTGAAACCAGGGAAAACCCTTGGGGAGCGGGGTCAGCGCACCGTCCCGGGTCAACATCACGTCCACCAGATCATTGACCCGGCCCTTTGCCTCCCAGGGATCGCGGTAGTTGAACTGGCGCGCCACCACATGCAGCCCCATACCATTGGCAAAAAGCGCCTTGACCTCGAAGGAAAATTCGCGCGGAGCGCTGTAGCTCTCCGTGCGACCGGAGCGCACCATTACCTCGGCCCCGACCTCCCTGAGGATATCCCCGACCGACTCGGCGGTCATGGCCTTGAATTCGCTCACGTCTATACCTCCAGTCTCATTTCAACGCCCCACGGCACCGGCTTTTCTCCTGCTCCAGTCAGCACCCACAATGTGGGAAAATCCATCTGCTCCGGCGCCGGACCGATGCCGTCGGTCAGGTAGATCACCGCAGCCGGCAAGGGTTGCATGGTTCTGGCATATTCGAAAACCGGCCGCAGGTCGGTAAACCCACCGCCATCGTAACGCTGGACGCCGCAAGAGGAGCCGCTGAAAGCTTCAATGCGCTGGATGCGGCTGTTGGCATAAAGCACAGTGACTCGGGATTCCCGGCCGCGTGCGATCTGCAGCAGTTCCCGGGCAAAGGCCTCCCTCTGCTCGACGATATTGGTGGAATCGCTGATGTCGATCCCCACCAGCAGATTGAGGCGGCGGCGCTTGCGGATGCCGGGGGTGTCGTGGCTGAAGCGGCGATGCTCGCGCATCCAGGTGCTGGTTCGGCCGGTGCGGCCGGCAGTGGCCACAAACTGCTGCAGGATCTGGCGCCATGGAATCGGTGAAGGCCTGAGCAGGCCGTCCACCACAATCTGAAGCTCGCCGGGAACCTCGCCATCGCTGCCCCGCTGGCTTTCCCTGGTTACTGCCCTGACAGCCTCCTCGGCCAGTGCCAGCGGTGTGCTGTCGGCGTCACTCCAGATGGCATGCTCATCCAGGGTGGTATCCGCGGCAGCATCGCGGCCTTCGCCGGCTGCGCCCCGCTCGGCAAGTTCACCATCCCCATAGCCGTCTCCATCCAGATTGCCGGTGTCGAAGGGGGGCACCAGACGGGAATAGTATTCTTCGGCCGCCAAACCTTCCTCCATGCCGTAATCCCCAGGTTGCACGGCATCTTGCGGCAAATCGGCTATGGCCGGATTGATGGCCAGGTCACAGGCAATGTCCCAGTCATGCTGGTTGCGCCCCTTGCGGCGCAGCATGTGCAGGTGCAGCAGGTGCGTGACCAGATGTTCCAGCAGCGCCCGCTGTTCCTGCGTTGCTAGCAGGTCGAAGCAGCCGGGATCAACCGCCAGGATCGGGATGCCATCCCGGATGGTCACACCGGCCGGTTTGCCCGCCAGGCTTCGTTGCTCACGGCGCAGGTTAAGTATGAAGTGCCCGTAAAAAGGGCGTTCGCGCAACAACCGCACAACTGCGTTTTCCAGACTGTTGATTGCCATGAATATAATTCCAAAAAACGGTTGAACCACAGAGACACTGAGACACAGAGGAAATCTCAGAGATTGTTTGAAACAAACGATAACTTTAAAGATTAAAGGTGAAAGCAATAAACCGATTTTTTGCCTAACTATCTGTAATGGTTATCTCCGTACCTCTGTGTCTCCGTGGTAAATGTTTTTATTGTTATAGGTCAATATGCTTCCTGCGAGATGGTGCGGATCGCATCCAGAATCACACCATCGTGTTTGTCCTGGGCAAGCAGCATGGCCACCTGCGGGATCTTGAGCAAAGATTTGACAAAGCCGAAGCGCAGGTCTCGCGGCAGCACGGAGATGTACTCCACCAGATTGGCTTCCTGCTCCGGATCCAGCGCGGGAGTGGCCTGAAGCGTGGCATTCAGGTCATTAACCGTGGCGGCCTGGACATCGTCGCGCTGGTCAGCGGCCCGTCCGGATACCTGGAGCCAGTCGTTCAGCACTTCGGCGGCGGTCAGTGGTCGGCCCTTGCGGTCGGCCAGCCAGCGCATGAACATTATGGCCGCCTCCTTGCCGACAATCCCGGCATAGACCTCCATCTCAAGATCGCCGGGGAAGCGGCAGTTCTTGCGCAGGATGCTGACCATCTCCCAGCCACGTTCGCTCGGTTCCACCTGCATATCCATAGGCATGCCCTGCTTGGCCAGCATGCCCGAATTTCCGGCCAGGAACTGGCGCACGTCTCCGGCCAGCTCGCGTTCAACGGCATAACGCGCCCAGCAGTGGTAGTCGGTTTCCACATACAACATCACCATCCGGTCGATCAGGGCCCGGTCCAGGGTGGCCACCTGGTAGGTGCCGTCCGGCGGGTTGATGCTGACAACGACCTTGTGGCGCTTTGACAGCTGGTGGGTGTGCAGCGCGCGCAGCAGCCCTTCGGCCGGCGGCTCCACGAACTGGAAGATCGCCTGCAGGGTGTCTTCCTGCTGGGCCCGGTTCAGCTCGTCACAATGAATCACGGTCGCTGGAGCGTCATCTGCCGGTAGCCAGGAAGGACGGGACCAGTGCATGACCTCGCCGTCCCGGAAGGGAATCCCCACCAGATCGCCCACCTCCATCTGCCCCAGGCGCAACGACACATACCTGCGATCGATTGCCCGGCAGGCCTGGATAATCCCTGCGGTCTTGCCCACCCCGCGATGCCCGACCACGCAAGGGGTCAGGTCGGTTTTGGTGATAATCTCCTGAATGACGGTTTTCATCTGCTCTATGTTCATGACAGCCCCAGCAGTAACAATATCTGCTCAGTCAAACTCACCCCCGGAACGCAACAAAAATCTTGGTCAGAAAAAAGTCGGTTACCAGAATCATGACCGACGACAGCACCACGGCCTGTTTGGCCGCCGCTCCCACTCCCTCGGCGCCCCCCTTGGTGTTAAGGCCAACGTAGCAGCCGGTCAAGGTGATGATCAGGCCGAAAATAGTCGGTTTGACCAGACCCTCAATCAGATCCTGGAAGACCATGAATTGGGGTATGCCCTTGATGTACATGGTGGGGTTGATGCTGTAGGTCGAGGCGATAATATAGCCCCCCAGGAGGGAGATGGCATCGGCCACTATCGTCAACAGCGGCATGGCCAGCAGCATGGCCTTCACCCGCGGCGCCACCAGGCGCTGAACGATGTCGGTCCCCTCCACCCGCATGGCGTCCACCTGTTCGGTGACCACCATGGTGCCCAGTTCAGCCGTGATAGCCGAACCGACCCGGCCGGCCACCATCAGCGAGGCAAGCACCGGCCCCAGTTCCTTGATCATGGTCACCGCCACCATGCCGCCCACATAGCTGGTGGCGGCAAAGGGCTTGAGCTGGATCAGGGCCTGCAGCGCCATGACCATGCCGGTGAACAGTCCGGTCAGGATACAGATAAACAGGGAGGAAAAACCGAGCTTGTCAAACTGGATGGCGAATTCGCGGTAATAGAAGGGTCGCCGGAGCATACGCACGAACGTACGCCCGGCCAGCAGAAAATAGTTCTGCAACTCATGGAAGAAATGCAGCAGGAGTTTGTCGATTACGGCAATGTTCATAGCAACCCATTTGATTGAAGAATTTCAGGCACGATGAAGATGCTGCTTTCATGGTTGATGCTTTTTAGCCATTACGAAAAGCGAACTGATCATGGGATAGATCCCGATCTGCCCGAGCCTGTTGTCATAAAGGCTTGTGTGTCTAATGCTGAATTGAGCTTTTGACTGCATCTTGTCGAAAAGTGAGCCGTTATCCGCTGTGAATGTAGTCAACCACCTGCAGTCGAGCTTGATGCTGCTAGCGAGCGTATTACAAACCGAATCAACGGCAAAAACATTCTCATATGGCCTGTTCAGCAGTGTAGCTGATGACAGCCTTTTATCTCTTTCAAAGATCATCGGGCTAATAAAGTCATTAGTCGTATATCTTTTATAATAATACTCGGTTGACTGGTCATACAACAGCAAGCTGTTGCTAGCCATGCGATTAACGTAGCGCATATGTTTATCCGCCAGGATAAAGACGGAACAGAACGACCCTCGAAAGTTATAGACCCAGCGAGTGTTTTGCAGCCCCAAGGAGGCGACAACACATATCACAATACTAAATAACAGATATTGAGAACTCGTGGAATTCAGTTTCAACGAGAGGTGAGACGTAGCAATCGCCGTCCAGAAGCATGCAGCTGCCATGGCGGAATAAAGATAGCGCATCTCATCAGAGGGATATACTACGAAAAACAGCAGTTCACAGACAAGCCAGCCGGAAGCAAACAAAAACAGATTGTTGCGAACGGCACTTTTTCCCGCTATCAGCGCACTAATCGCGCCGATTGCCAATGGGCCCCACATCTGCGTTGCAAAAGTTTTCAGGAGTTCGAGCGGCACAGATCCACTGGGGTGATATATAGGCAGCCCTTTGTCAAAGAACACTGCATAGGGAACAACTGCTGCCAGAGCTGCCAGCACTGTGGCATAGAGTTTGATATCCCGGTTCCTGGTAATGACTAGGTAATACAGAAACAGAATAGGGATGATTTTGGCTGGAGCCTTCGTCTTGTCGGCAACAATTACTAGGAGCAGCAGTAAAAGACAATAGAGAGTCTTTTTCATCCCATCGTGCCGTGTGTCATCGCATAGGACAAGGAACACTGCAAAAGAAGCCGCCTTGAAGAAAAGTTCCAGCGCTTCTGACTCGTAGATCCAAGCATTAACAATAAAAACAGGCGGCAAGGTAGAGAAGAACAACAGCAGCATTATGGTTAAGCTTTGCTTCACATGGTAGCGAACGGCCACCGAGACCATTATCCAGCACGCGGCAATCACGAAGAGCAACTTGAACATGCGATGATACTGCGGGACTTCGCCGAACATGGCGGTACAGAGTTTCGAAAACAGGATTAAAACGGGACGATTGGCTACCGTAAAAGTCTTTGGCAACAGGTTGAAAATATCCTTGAAGTTTTCCAATATGGTCGAGGCATCCGCCCTCTCAAGGACATTGATATCGTCATACCAGAACCAAGGCAGGTTTTCGCAGAAAAAATAGTAGTAGCAATATACCATCACCGTCAGCACGAGCAGCGGAAGGAAGCGCTCTACACGGCTAGACCCGGCTCCCGGCGAGGCAACATGTTTAATCACGGTCTTCAACATGGCTGACATTTATAGTGTTCCTTACGATGAACCTGGGACGTTTCTTGACCTCGTCGAAGACCCTGCCGAGATACTCGCCGACCACACCGAGACAGAGCATCAACCAACTGCCGGTTATCAGGATAAGCAGGATCACGGTAGTAAATCCGGACACCGCTCTGCCAGAGCCATAAATGTAAAGGGTGTGACAGCCTAGCAAAAGGGCAAACACAAGAAAAACCAGGCCGGACAGACTTACAAACGACAATGGCACAGTGGAAAAGGAGGTCACAGCATTAATGAATAGCTTAGTCAGCGAGAAGAACGACCAACGCGATGTGCCGCCGATCCGTTCCGCTACCATGAACGGGATGCGCACCTTGCGAAAACCGACCCATTCCGTCAATCCCCTGAAAAACGGTTTCCTCTCTGCCAGTGTGAGCAGCACAATGACTACTTTGCGATCAATCAGCTTGAAGTCCGAGGAGTTGGCGATGTTGACTCCGGAAATGCAGTTCATTACAAAGTAAAACAGTTTGGCCGACGTTTTATAGAAAAGGGACTCCTCGCCGCGAAAGGTCTTTACCGCCTCGACAACATCGGCATCGCCACGGCACCAAATTTCATACATGCGCGGGATCAGCTCGGGCGGATGTTGCAGGTCCGCATCCATGGTGATCACGGCTGCACCTCTAGCAATACGCAGACCGGCCAGCAGCGCGGCTTCCTTGCCGAAATTCCTGCTCAACTGGAGGGCTACTATGGCCGGATAGCGTACGGATTCCTCCATAATGACGGACCAAGTGTCGTCGTAGGAACCATCGTCAATCAGGATGATTTCATAGGGTTGGTTGAGATCGGCGAGGGTCCGATCCACCTGGGCGAGCATCTCGCCCAGGTGCGCACCCTCTTGGAATACCGGAAGGACCGCTGACAATATGGGCCGTTGCCGATCAGACATGATTGCTCGCACATATCGCCAGCGAGGTATGGGGCAGCCAGATGTTGAGTTTTTCCAGTCGCTTTGGCGGCGTGAGGTTCAGTTTGGCTGCTACAAGCTTTAAAGGAAATGCGTGTGGGTACGGCAGGGAGCGGGCATCCCTGAAACCGCATTGTTTGAGCAGGCCCACCAGAGAGTATCGGTTGAAGAAAAGAACATGCTCGGGAACCTTGAACGAAGGCCAGGATGCGCGCATCAGGACTCGCCAGAAATTTCCTATATCCGGAGTGATGATCAATAAGCGCCCCCCTCGATTCAAGTTGACCATGATACGCTCTATGAAAGCTTTAGGGTGATAGACATGTTCCAGCACCTGGCTCATAACGATGCAGTCGAATCGGCTGTCTGCGGGCAAATCGCTACAACCGCCGTGTATCACGCAATCTGCGAATTTTGCAGCGTTAACAGCAGCACTGCGCGACATTTCGGTACCTACCCGGTAGTCGAAATAAGCGCGCGCCTCATCCAGAAAAAATCCGTGCCCCACCCCGATCTCCAGCAGGGAGCCGCCCGTGAGTCCCGCAGCCGCCATAACCTTGATAAAGCGTCTGAACGTCAGTCGCAGGGCCTGTTCCTGCATGGTGTAATCAACGTATCCGACCGTTTCACTACCGAAATAACTGTCATCGCCATACAGCTCCATCATATGCTCTTCACGGAGCCGAGGGTCCATGTAGTGGAACCCGCAGGCCGTACACGTCACGACCCTGTAGGGGGCAACCAGATGATAGAGGACTTTTTTACCGGCAGCACTACAGATTGGACAATTGGTGTATTCGTGTCTCTCGTCAAGCTGTTCCAATGAATCGCCCATGTCAGATCTCCCGTATGGAATTTGCAAGCGACATGAGCATTACAACGCCACCGCCACCGCCTCGGACGCCTCGTTGATGAAGGTGAACTCCATCTCCTTGCGCACATTGTCGGGGATATCCTCCAGATCATCCCGATTGCGATCAGGCGCTATGATCTTGCGCACGCCGGCCCGGTGGGCGGCCAGCACTTTTTCCTTCAGTCCGCCGATGGCCAGCACCCGGCCGGTCAAGGTTATCTCGCCGGTCATGGCTACACCCCGCTTGGCCGGCCTGTCCGTCAGTAGAGACACCAGGGTCGTGACCATGGTCACGCCCGCCGAAGGGCCGTCCTTGGGAATGGCGCCCGAGGGGACATGGATGTGAATTATCTTGTTGTCAAAGGCGTCGGCGGCAATGCCAAAATCGCTGTAGTGGGCTTCCACATAGGAAAGCGCCGCCCGGGCCGACTCCTTCATTACATCCCCCAGAGAGCCGGTCAGGATCAGCTCCGGCTTGCCCGGCATGCTGGTGGCCTCCACAAACAGGATGTCGCCGCCGGTCTCGGTCCAGGCCATGCCGGTCACCACCCCCACCCGGTCATTCTCGGCCGCCACTTCGTTGTGAAACTTGCGTGGGCCCAACAGTTCCGAGACAACTTCCGGGGTGATGGTTTTGCGCGGTTCCTTTTTCTGGGTGATCTCCTTGGCCACCTTGCGGCAGATGGAGGCGATGGTGCGCTGCATGTTGCGCACGCCGGCCTCGCGGGTGAAGTCGCTGATGACCTTGTTAAGAGCTTCGTCGCTGAAGGCAAGTTCGTAGTCTTTGAGACCGTTTTCCTCAATCTCGCGCCGGATGATGAAGTTTCGTGCGATATGCAGCTTTTCCTCGCTGCTGTAGCCGGCCAGGCGGATAACCTCCATGCGGTCCTTGAGCGGTCCGGGGATCGGGTCGAGCTGGTTGGCGGTGGTAATGAACATCACCTTGGACAGGTCAAAGGGCACATCCAGGTAATGATCCTGGAAGGAGAAATTCTGCTCCGGATCCAGTACCTCCAAAAGCGCACTGGCCGGGTCACCGCGAAAATCCAGCCCCAGCTTGTCGATCTCGTCCAGCATGAAGACAGGATTGTTGGAGCCGCAGCGGAAGATCTCCTTGATGATCCTTCCCGGCAGGGCGCCGATATAGGTGCGGCGATGGCCGCGGATCTCGGCCTCGTCCCGCACCCCGCCCAGTGAGATCCGCACGAACTTGCGCCCCAGTGAGCGGGCAATGGATTTGCCCAGACTGGTCTTGCCTACGCCCGGCGGGCCGACAAAACAGAGCACCGGCCCCTTCATGTTTTCTTTCAGCGAACGGACCGCCAGAAATTCCAGGATACGCTCCTTGACTTTGGTCAAGTCGTAGTGGTCCTCATTGAGGATCTCCTCGGCCCTGACCATGTCCAGGCTGTCCTCGCTGCTCTTGCTCCAGGGCATGCCGGCCAGGTAATCCAGATAGGTGCGGGAAACCGTGTATTCGGGCGAGGCGGGATTGATCCGCTCCAGGCGCTTGATCTCCGTATCGGCGATCTTGCGCACCTCCTCGGGAAGCCCGGCCTCCTCGATGCGCCGGCGCAACTCGTTCATATCAGCCACACGCGGGTCTTCCTCGCCCAGTTCATCCTGGATGTGCTTCATCTGCTCGCGCAGGATGTATTCCTTCTGATTCTTGCCGACCTTGCGGGTAACCTCGCTGGTGACCTCGTTTTTGACCTGCATGCGCTGCACTTCATTGGTCAGATGCACATAGACCTTTTTGAGGCGTTCCAGCGGATCGACCGTTTCCAGCAAATCCTGCAGATCGGCCACCGGCAGGTTGACATACAACGCCACCAGGTCGGAGAGCCGGGCCGGATTATCGATGTAGTCGATCATCTTCATGACATCGTCCGGCAAAGGCTTTCCGTAGGAGAGGGATATTTTCAGAAGGGCGTTGAGGCTTTGTACCAATGCGTCGGAGACCAGGTTCTTCTCCACAAACTCCCGCACCACCTCTGCGCGGATCAGCGAAAGCGACCCATCCCGCTCCACATCCAGGATGTGCAACCGGCTGACCCCTTCAAGGGTTACCTTGAACTTGCCGTCCCCCACCTTCTTGATCTGGTTGACCCGGCACAGGGTGCCGATGTCGTAGATATCACTCAGGGAGTTGCCGTTGCCGGCATCAGGGCGGCGCAGTACGATACCTACGAATTTATCGTATTTGTCCGCCTCGGTGAAGGTCAGCAACTCACGATCATCAACAAAGACCGGAAAGATCATGTAGGGGAAGGGCACCATCTCCTTTTGGGAGTAGAGCGGGATTTTCTCGGGAATCTCAATAGTGCTGTGGGGCATGGGAGGTCCTTTAGGGGGTATTGTCTACTTGAAAACTGTACCATACTCTGACGTAGATTTAAAGCGTTCGCAGGTTCTTTGCCCTGGCAAGCAGGTAATCGGGAGCCGGCAATAGCTGTTATGTCGGGCGTCCTTCGCGAACCTTGACCTTCACCACACGGATAGTGGCCTTTGCACCTGTCAGGTCGCGGTGCAGCAGGATCAGGAAGCGAACCGTCACCAAACGGTGGATAGCGGCCTGGGTTATGCGGTACAGCCAGCGGCGAAGAGTTGAGGGCGAAGAACTGCCCAGAAGCAGCGGGCAATAGTCGGAGAGCTGCAGCGAGACGCGCACACCTTCCGCTTGCTGCTCAACGCCAAAGCGCAACTCGCCCCGCTCGCACTGGCGCGGTTGCACCAGCAATCCGCCGCATATGCGCAGCACCACGGAAGCACCCTCGGTAACAGCTGGCAGGAAACTGATCAGGCTTTTCCCCGTGCCGAACAGGCGGAACTCGATGCCGTTCGACAACGTGCAGGGGCGGATAATGGTAAAGGTGCAACTGCGGATGTAGGACAGATAGCGGCTTAACAGGGTTTGCGACGATATCTCTGTTGCCAGACTCGCTGGGAAAACGCTCCACTGAATGGAGAACACCGATGAATCCTCCACCAGCACCTGCTGGCAAGCAATCTCCTGGTCATGCAGAGAAACGCTCATCCGGTCAGCCCCTGGTCATGCGCTTGATGAGCATCTCGTGCTGAGGAAACAGCAGCATCAATTCTTCGCCACTGGCCATTTCAAAATCGTTGAAATCAAAGCCAGGGGCGACGCTGCAGCCTACCAGCGCATACTCGCCGGAGCCCGAAAGTTCGGCTCCGAACCAGCATCCGGCTGGAACGACTGCCTGGAGTTGCTCCCCCCCCTCCAGGTCACGGCCAAGTTGCAGAGTGTAATGCCTGCCCTCAGGTTCGATGACTTGCACCGCCAGCGACGCCCCCTCGTAAAAATGCCAGATCTCATCCGATTTCAAACGGTGCAGTGCTGAGATATCGCTTCCTTCCAACAGGAAATAGATCGTTGTGGAGAAGCAACGCTGCTCGTCGAAACGGTCAGGCAAGGCATTGCAGGGGATCAGCTCGCTTGAACGGTACGACTCGCGGAACCAGCCGCCTTCGGGGTGTCGGGCAAGCCCCAGTTGTTCAACCCAGTAGGAGGCGCTCTGTGTGTGGAGGTGTCGGGACATATGTCAGTCTTTCCTTTGAACTTTAGATCCCCCATTCTGCCACCGGAATTAGATCTTGCAAACCATTTTCCGCCGTATAGTATGACATTTTCTTGCCTTCCAACGGAGTTGTGGCACAATGCCTTCTATGGAACCCAACCAAGGAACTGTTTTGATCTCCGGTGCAACCGGCTTTATCGGCAAACGCCTGACCAGGGCCCTGCTGGATAAGGGCTACAGGGTGCGTTGCATGGCGCGCAAGGATGCTGCTGCAATTCCGGACGGCGCAGAGATCGTAAAGGCCGACATGCTGGAACGGGCTTCCCTGGCGCAAGCCATGGAGGGGATTGACACCGCCTTCTACCTGGTGCATTCCATGGCCGGTGGACGGGGCGGTTTTGAACGGCGCGACCGCGAGGCAGCCGGGAATTTCGTCCGCGCCGCCGAAAAAGCCGGCGTGCGGCGAGTCATCTACCTGGGCGGACTGGGCGAAACCGGCGACGACCTGTCCGAGCACCTTAAAAGCCGCCTGGAAGTGGCCGATATCCTCCGCTCCGGGAAATTCGCCACCACCTTTCTGCGAGCAGCCGTGATCATCGGCGCCGGCGGGGCTTCATTCGAGCTGGTGCGGGGACTGGTGCAACGCTTGCCGGTGATGATCACCCCCCGCTGGGTATCCACCCGCTGCCAGCCCATAGCGGTGGACGACGTGATCGCCTATCTTGCCGGTTGTCTGGCAAATGAACATACGGCCGGCGGCACCTACGATATCGGTGGACCTGACATCCTGACCTACCGTGAAATGATGGAACACTTTGCACGTCTGGAAGGGAAGCGTTTGTGGATCCTGCCGGTACCGGTACTGACCCCCAAGCTTTCCTCATACTGGGTCGCCCTGTTCAGCACGGTCCCCCCGTCGGTCTCCATGCCGCTCATTGAAGGACTGAGCACCGAGGTCGTCTGCCGGGACAATTCCATCCAGACGCTGGTCCCGCTGCAGTTGACGCCCTACGATGTGGCGGTGCAACGAGCTCTGGAAGAAGAGTCAACTACTCCAGCATCACTACAGCAGTGAGAACATCATAGCGGAAGGAGAAACAACCATGAAGAAGATCGGAGTTGTTCTGTCAGGATGCGGCGTGCGTGATGGCAGTGAGATCCATGAGGCTGTCTTTACCCTGCTGGCCATTGACCGGCACGGCGCTCAGGCGGTCTGCATGGCGCCCAATGCCGACTTTCCAGTAACCAACCACCTGACCATGCAGGACAGCGAAGAGAAGCGCAATGCCCTGGTGGAGTCGGCCCGCATAGCCCGCGGCGACATCCGGGACATCAAGGAGGTCAAAGCGGCCGAACTGGATGCCATTATCTTCCCTGGTGGTTTCGGCGCTGCCAAAAACCTGTGCGACTTCGCCATGAAGGGAGCTGCGGCATCGATCCACCCCGAGGTTGCCCGTCTGCTGAAAGAGGTGGCTGCGGCCGGCAAGCCGATCGGCGCCATCTGCATCGCGCCGGCCCTGATTGCGGCAGTGCTGGGCCAAGAATTGAAGCCCACCCTGACCATCGGCAATGATGAGGGAACTGCGGCCGAAATCACAAAGACCGGCGCAATCCACCAGACATGTCCGGTAAGTGAGTTCGTCATCGACCGCAAACACAAGATCGTCTCCACCCCGGCCTATATGCTGGCGACCCATATCTCCGAGGCCTACGAGGGGATCGACAAGTGCGTTACGGAAGTAATCGCCCTGATTTAAGCGAATCCGGATAGTAGTATGAAGAAGGCACGGAACAACGACTTCCGTGCCTTCTTTGTCATCAGCTGCAAAATTGAGAGGATATCCCATTCCATGAAGTTTACCCTGTTTCTGATCTTCGCCGCCGTAACCGCTTTCAGCTACTGGCTGCGGCACATCAACCTGCAACACCTCAAACAGTATGGCTCAAGGGTGCCGCAAGGCTTCGAGGGCGCCATCGACGAAGAAAAACTCCGCACCAGCACAGCCTACACCTTCGATTCCAGCCGCCTGGGCCTGTGGGATTCCCTGTTCGACAACATCCTGCTGGTCATCTTCCTGTTCGGCGGAGTAATTGCCCTGTATGACCGTTTTATTGCCGGCCTGAACGGATCTTTCATCATCACGGGCATCCTCTTCTTTCTGCTGCTGACCTGGTTCCAGACCCTTTTGGGGATCCCTTTTGACCTGTACGGCACCTTCCGCATCGAGGCCCGCTATGGCTTCAACACCAGCACTGTCCGGCTCTGGATGACCGACTTCCTGAAATCACAGCTGATTGGCGCGATCTTAATGACATTCCTGATCGCCACCGCTTTCTGGCTGATCCAGTGGAGCCCTGAACACTGGTGGATCTGGGTCTGGTCCTTCATGGCGGTCTTCAGCCTGTTCATGATGTTCCTCTCGCCCTACGTGATCGAGCCCCTGTTCAATAAATTCGAACCGGTTACCGAAGAAGGGCTGGAGGATGAGATCCGTATCATGATGGAAAAGGCGGGGCTAAAGGTCGGGCGAGTCATGCAGATGGACGCATCCAAACGGAGCAGGCACTCCAATGCCTATTTCACCGGCATCGGAAAGGTCAAGCGGATAGTGCTTTACGATACGCTGATCAAACAGATGACCCATGGCGAGATTGTGGCTGTGCTGGCTCATGAGATCGGCCATTGGAAAAAGGGGCATATCTGGAAACGGCTGCTGGTGGCGGAAATGCTGGCACTGGCTGGGGCCTGGATCAGCTTCCGCCTGTTGAACTGGGAAGGATTGCCAGGATTGCTGGGACTGCCGACGGAGCTGTCGTTGCCGGCCAGAATGGTCATCCTCGGCTTTATCGGTTCTCTGGCCCTGTTCCCGCTGACACCGCTGTCGGCCTGGCGGTCACGCTGTCACGAGCGCGAGGCCGACCGCTTCGCCGCTGACCTGACCGGCCGCCCCCAGGATCTGGCCTCGGCCCTGGTCAAGCTGTCGGTGGAAAACCTCTCCAACCTCTTCCCGCATCCGTTTTACGCGATCTTCCACTATTCCCACCCACCGGCAGTGGAGCGGGTGCGGACATTGCTGGAGTGGGCGGCAACAAAAAAAGGGCCGGAATAAACCCGCCCTTCATGTTCCCTTTTCAGCTATGGCCGGGCAGGTTTCTAAATCCAGCCAGGGCAAAATGTTTATTCCGGTTTCAAATCAATGATGAAATCAAGGCGGCAAGGATTGAGGAGACGAAGACGAGCCAACGAAGATAGCGCCTTGATTTGGAATTGGTATTATTCCTTTGTGTACAGCACCGCCACGGCCCGGGCCTTGTCCTGGCCCGCCGCTACCATGCCGTGGGGCCGGCTGGAATCGTAGTAGATACTGTCGCCCGAACGCAACTGGATGATTTCTTCGGCATAATGGAATTCCAACTCCCCTTCCGTGACATACAGAAATTCTTCGTCACCTTCATGCTTGAAAAAGAGCTTGTCATCCCACTCCCGCTTTTCAAATTCCACCAGAAAGGGCTCCATATGCTTGTGGCGCAAGCCCTGGGCCAGGGAATGATACAGATATGGTCGCGAAACATCATTTACAATCGGGCGGGGCACTGAATCAACCTCGCGCACATCTTCCCGCTTGGTCAGGACATAATTCTGGCGGTTGCCCTCATCCTCAAAGAAGAAGTGAATTCCGACATTAAGCCCCTTGGCAATCTTGAGCAGCGTCGCCAGGGGAGGCACTACCTGTTCATTCTCTATCTGCGACAACAGCGGCTTGGATAAGGTTGTCAGTTGTGAAAGTTCCTGCAAGGTCAATCTTTTTTGCTGACGCAGCGCCCGGATTTTGCCTCCGATGCGGAATCCCTTGATCTGTGCCTTGATGTCGCCCACGCTTTCCTCCTAACCAAGCCTATATAAGGTATTGCATCTACCGCTTGGCTATGTTTGCATAAACTAACCCGCTATTCAATAACATTATTATAGCTGATAAAACAGCAGCCAAAACGAACCATCCCAGACATGAATTCCATTGACTTAACATATAAATCTAGTTACTATTTTACTGTTTTTACCCTTGATTTCAATCTCCACTAATTGAGAAATTTATGGCGCGTTCACTTCAATTTACAGCATGTCTATTCATCTGCTCCCTGACTCTATCCGGGCTGTCCGGATGTTCCGGCAAGGGAGAGTCACCGCTCTTTTTCGAGTCAAAGCGCAAGGCAGGCGAAGCAGAGGCTCCGATCAAGGACGTACCGGCC
>Ga0209212_1001954_pt1 | contig 31117 bp, 34 predicted proteins | sample RifGroC2_FD_183996 | JGI IMG/M metagenome (GOLD analysis project Ga0209212, IMG submission 183996) | Groundwater microbial communities from Rifle, Colorado, USA - Groundwater C2 (SPAdes) (version 2) | ecosystem: Environmental > Aquatic > Deep subsurface > Groundwater | place: Rifle, Colorado...
TTCTCAAAAAATCAATTTTTGTTAGGTTAATATGAAAAATTTACCATATATTTTAAAAAAACTTTTTAGAAAAAAATACACAAACTGGTATTTTAAAAGTGAAATAGAGCATTTAAATAAAAAATTTGAAGCTAAACCATTACCTGTAAGTGATTTTAAAAGTGTGTTATTTCTAAATACATATATAGGCATAGGTGGAGCGGCAAAAATAGCTTACAACATGCTCTGCAAAAATATTCAGAAAAAAGGTTTTAACTCAAACATACTTGTTGATAGAGTTATAGGTATTGAAAAAGACAGAGATGCAGTTTTAATAGATAAAAACAACAAAAAAGACCAGAAAATTCTGTATAAAGGTATGTTTGAAGAAGGGCTACTGGACTTTTTACATCTGTCCAGTTTTGAAATTAAAAATTATGATGTTTTTAAAAACTGTGATATTTTCCATCTGAACAATCTTCACGGCAATTATTTTAATCCGTTTGCTTTGCCGGAATTAACAGCACTTAAGCCAACTGTCTGGACATTACATGATATGCAGTCCATAACAGGACACTGCTCTTTTTCATATGACTGCTTGAAATGGCAAAATGCTTGCACACAATGCGATTATCTATATAACCTCCCTGAAATATCAAAAGACACAAGTTCATATCTTCTTAAAACCAAGGAAAAAATATATCAAAACAGTGATTTTACAGTTGTTTGTTATTCAAACTGGATGAAAAAGAATGTGGAAAAAAGCATTCTAAAAGATAAGGATGTAAAGCTGATTTACAATGGCATTGATGAGACTGTATTCAGTCCTTCTGATAAAACTGAAGCCCGAAGAGAACTCGGTCTGCCATTGGATAAAAAAATCCTTTTATTTGTATCAAATTGTAATTTGAATAATCCCCAAAAGGGAGGAGAGTATGTTTTAGAAGCATTCAAAGCGTTAAAAAGCAGGGAAGATATATTTTTTGTTGCAGTGGGTAATGAAAAAAGAGAGTATTTAAACGAAAAATTTCTATGCGTTGAATACATTCACGATGAGAACAAAATGGCAAAATATTATTCAGCTGCTGATTTATTCGTATTCCCTACCTTAGCGGAAACCTTCGGACTTGTCACAGCAGAAGCGTTATCCTGTAAAACACCTGTAATTACATTTAATACAGGTCCTGTTCCTGAAATTGTGGAGCATTTCAAAACCGGTTATATTGCAAATTACAAGGATAAAAAAGATTTTATAGATGGAATTGAATTGTTTTTGAACAACAAAGAATTACTTAAATCTGCGTCAGAAAAGGCAAGAGAAGTAGTAAAAGAGAAATTCTCCATTTCAAGGATGGTTGATGAATATATTAATTTATATAGAGAAGTTTGTGAAAAAAGATGTTTAACAGACAAAAAATAAGAAGTTTTGAGGACAAAATAGGTATATGGTTCAGTATGTTTTTTTGCAAACTAGCTTCTTTATTTGTTAATAAAGACAGATTGCTGATAAAAGGCTTTTATAAAAACACAAAACAGGTTGTTAAAAAATATAATTTAAATCAAATTCAGATATATCCGCAAATTCATGCTAATTTAGCATTACCTAAGACTTACGATTATATCCATGAAGAATTCTCCCATACTGAAGTTATTTTTCCTGAAGAAACTGTAGTACAAATTTCTGCTGCAAGAGTATATGGTTGGGAAGGGCTTCTTGTTTTGCCTGATAATATGGGGGTATTAGATGTAAATATTATGGGAAATGCTTATAAAAGCTTAAAAAAAATAGGTAAAGTTGCAGCTCCTTTTTATTTAGAGGGAAATAGTGTTTTTTTATGTACGAATTGGTCAAACTTTTATTATCATTGGATTATAGATCTTTTACCCAAATTGCATCTTTTGCAAAAGTCAGGATTACAAGTTAATCACTACATAGTTAACGGAATAATGCATGATTTTCAAAGGCAGGCTCTTGATTTAGCAGGTATTCCCAAAGACAAAATAATCGAAACAGAAAAATTTTTGAATATAAAATGTGAAAATCTTATAGTTCCTTCTCAGCCTGGTTATATGGGTTTTTGCCCAAAGTGGGCATGTGACTACCTAAAAGAGTTATTAGCCGGAGATATTGCTGATTCAAGTCCAATCAATATTTACATAAGCAGAAGTAAAGCTTCCCAGCGAAAAATTTTAAATGAAGATGAAGTTTTTGAATTTTTATCTGAAAAAAATTTTCACAGGGTTTATCTTGAAGAACTGCTTTTAAAAGATCAAATTAAACTTTTTAAAAATGCCCGTATGATTATTGCACCACATGGAAGCGGTTTGACTAATATAGTTTTTTCCAATTCAGGCACAAAATTAGTTGAAATATTTTCTCCGACATACATGGAGCCTTGCTACTGGAGATTGGCTAATGCGCTAGAACTTGATTATAGTTATATTTTGGGGCGTGAAAATGTAGAAAATCATAATATAATTGTAGATATTGAAAAATTAAAAAACATATTGGAAAAATAAAAGGATAATTTATGAGTAAATTAAAATATTTAAATGTAGGATGCGGCAATCATTTTCATAAAGACTGGACTAATATAGATTTTAATTCGTATTCAGAACATGTTATTGCCCACAATTTGCTTAAGGGTATACCTATTGAAGATGAAAGTTTTGAAGTAATTTATCATTCTCATGTTTTAGAACATTTTTTTAAAAAAGATGCTGAATTTTTTATAAAAGAATGTTATCGGGTATTAAAAAAAGGCGGCATTATAAGAATTTGTATACCTGACTTGGAAAATCTGGTTAAAACATATCTGGATTGCCTTAATAAATGCAATGAGGAAAATAAAGAATATGCTAATTATGAATGGATTATGCTTGAATTATATGATCAGAGTATAAGAACATTTCCGGGTGGAGGAATGTTTGATTTTTTTAAAAAAGATTTGTCCAATGAGGATTTTGTAAGGAGCAGAATCGGTTCGGAAGTTGACAGTATAAAAACAGCCTGTAATAATTCTGTACCCCAAAATAAACAAAAAAAATATAAATTTAAATACTGGAAAAATAAAATTAGAGAATGGTTAATAGGCGAGGATTTTAAATATATCGAATTGGGTAAATTCAGAAGTCAGGGTGAAATACATCAGTGGATGTATGACAGATTTTCTATTAAAAATTTACTTGAATCTTGCGGATTTAAAAATATTGAATTTAAAGTTTATAATGAAAGTTCTATACCTGACTGGAATTCATTCGGATTAGATATTTTAAATAATCAGGAAAGACGACCTAACTCGTTATATGTAGAAGCCCAAAAATAATTTAAAAAAATAAATTTATTAATTTTCTTAAAAATTTTATTCTTATAATTGAGCGGCAATTTTTAAATAAAAATTCTTTAAACTTTATTTTAACTCCGCCAAAATATTTTACGGAAATTTCTCTTTGTTCTTTAACATAGATATCTTTATTTGACTGCCCATATCCACCCATTGTGAATTTTGAAATAATTCTGTCAAAATAATATGTTTTGCATTTATTTTTTATGATTGCTCTTAAATTAAAATCATAATCGGCAGCAATTTTGTAATTTTCATCATAAAATCCGTATTTTTTAAATAAATCGACTTTATAAAAAATTACCTGATGGCATAGGCACTGATTCATCCAAAAAAATTTATCAATGGTTTCGGATTTTTGTAATTCTTCTTTCTTATTTTTAGGATAAACAGATATGAGATTTCCGTATAAAAAATCTGTTTTTGTTTGAGAAAACTCATTAACAACCTCTTGCATGACATTTTCATCATATAAAATATCATCTGCGTTAAGAAAAAACAAAATATCTCCTGTTGAAGCATTTATGCCTTTATTCATTGCTTCATAAATACCATTATCAGGCTCTGAAATAAAATAACCGATTTTATTTTTATATTTATTAATTATCGATGGTGTTTCATCGGCAGAACCACCATCGATAACAATATATTCGATATTTTGGTATGTTTGATTAAATACACTATGAAAAGTTTTTTCTATAGTATTTTCTGCGTTTTTACAAACTGTTATCACTGAAATTTTCATTTTATAAAATCTCTCTGACATAACTTTCATATTTTTGAGCAAATTCTAATATTCTTTGTCCAAGCTGCTCTTTTGCATTTTTCTCCAGCTTATAGTCAGCTCCCGCTTCGATTTGATTCCATTTTTCATTTAAAATTCCGGCAAGTTCTTCAGGATCATTAGGATTAAAATAAGTAGAGTACAGGGGTGACTGTTCTTTATGTACAGGAATATCTGACAGGATTATGCTTTTCCCTACACTTTTCGTTTCTTCTACTGTCGTACTCCAACCCTCAAAAAATGAAGGGTTTATAACAGAAATGCAATTCCTGATAAAGTAAGGAATATATTTGTATTCAACAAGTCCTAAAATTTTTATATTTTCTGTAAGATTATTATCCTTGATAAAATCCGTAAGATTTTGGTAATGTTCGGGATTTCTGCCGTCTTTTGAATGCCCTGTGCATATGACATTAATGTTAATTCCTTTATCTTTGAGGATTTTAACGGCTTTAAACATTGTTAGATGGTTTTTATGTTTCCATAACTGATTTGGAATATAAAAGAATTTATCATGAATACCATATTTTGCATAAACTTCTTCTTTTAATACCGGACTTTCTGAAAATATTTCAGATGGAGGTATTGAAACAAATTGCAGAACTCTAGTTTTATGTTTATTTTCGGGCGAAAAATTTTCAAAATCTTTTTTTGATTCATAACTGCTTAAGATGACAATATTACTGTTATCTGCAATATTTTTATAATGAAGATTACGCATGATTATTTCTTCCTCCGAAAACATCTCGGGCATATGAATATGCTGAAAATCAGGAATCCAGTTGAGCCGCTTAATGGGATAAGGAAGATAAAATGCGTCAGAATGAGATATAACATTAATTCCCAGCATTTTATAATATATTTCAGATCCTTTATGTTCGCCCAGAAACTTTATCAACTTTTTTTTAATTTTCCCTTCTTTTAAGATTTTTGTGTTTGATTTAAATAAATTGATTGTTTCATAATCATTATTCAAAGTAGAAACAACGGGTTGAATAAATGAATTTGAATAGTTCAAAGCGTAAAACAAATTTTTTAAATAATTTATTCCGCCAAACCATTCAGATGAAGTGGATATGAAAAAACCTACCTTAATTTTTTTCTTTAAACCAAAGCACATACTCTTTAATCCCTTCTTCTATTTCTTTTTGCGGATGCCAACAAATAGTTTTAACCTTCGACGTGTCTGCGCACAAGTATAAAGGATCACCTTCCCTGATTAAATTATTAAACGTAAATTTTATATCTTTATCGAAATTGGAGGATAAAAGTTTTAATATGCTTCTAGTCGGTAGATTTTTTCCCGTTCCTCCATTATAAATATTAAAACTTTCATTTACCTCATAAATTTTATAAATTAAGTTAACAGCATCATCTATATGAAGCCAGTCTCTAGATTCCTTGCCTGTTCCGAAAAATTCAATTTTTTCCTCATTTTGAAATTTATTGCAGGCATCCCAAAGCAGTTGTTTTTTTAAACCACTGCCATACAAGGAAAAAAATCTGATTATTGAAACACTAATCCCGAAATCATTGTGAAATTTTCTGCAAATATCTTCTGCGATTTTTTTGTGTTGACCATATGGAGATAAAGGATTTAATTCTTTATCTTCACATATCGGAATATTATAAGCGTTCCCATATACCGCAGCACTGGAGGGATATATAAGTTTTGCGTTTTTATTATGATTTTTTATGTATTCTAATACTTCAATTGTTGAATTCACTGTTTTATTATATTCGCCTTCGGGATCTTTTATTGAAGCCCCGACCGTACTGCCGCCCGCACAGTGAATTATTAGATCAAATTTTATGTTAAAAGACGTTAAAGCTTTCAAATCAACAGGCGCTTCAATAAAATCAGTTGTTTTTAAGTCATTATTTAATGAAACACAATCTATTCCAAAAACACATAAATTTTTTTTATTAAAAAAATTTGCGAGATTTTGTCCCAGAAAACCATTTATTCCCGTTATTAGAATTTTTTTAGTCATAATTTAAAAGCATATATTCCATATCTTCCTGATATTTGGGTTTCATTTCTTTTTTTATTTTTTCGAATAAATAATTTTCATATTTATCAAGCATATTAATTTTAAACAAAAACTGTCTTAGCTTAAAGAATTTTTTGTTTAGTTTTTTCTTTGAAAAAATATGTATCCAACCTAGTGAATAAAAATAAAGTCCATATGTTTGAGCTAAATATTGAAGAGTCTTTATTGAATAAAAATTTATGTGTTGACCGGTATCAAACAAGTAATACCACCATTCATCAGGATTTGGATTTGGTTTTGGCTGTAATTCCGTTGAAAAAATTATGTTTGGCGATATTTCCAGCATTTTTTCAATTTCATTAATTGAATTCTCAAAATGTTCAAACGCCTCAAAAGAAGTTATAGCATTAATATTAAGACATTTATCGTATTCAAATCCTCTGGATAATTCATTTTTTGAATACAGGTCATCCCAATAAAAGTCAAATCCGATATCTCTCATTAGTCTTGTAAAAATACCCAAACCACCTGCATAATCAAGAAATTTTGCGTTTTTATCAAAAAGGTAAAATAGAATAATTGAAACCTGTTTAGATAAAAGATTGTTTCTCCATAATATACCTGTATCTACTTTGGTTATTGCACTTTCATATGCTTCATCAAGCCAGTATGGATTTTCTGTAAATATAAATCCACAGTTGCTGCAAGAAAAATATTGCACATCATATTTTTTCAATACTTTTCTTGTAAAAAAAGACTTTGTTTCTGAATTACAGATTTTACATTTCATTTTTTATTTCTTTTCCTAGTTTAATATCAGCTGCTTTAATCATTTTATTTGATTCTAAATCATACAATGGCATATCTTTAATAAAATTTAATCTTTCTTCAAAATTGCTATAATTCAATGCTCCCGAAGAATCTCTGGATTCTCTGTATTGACATTTTACATAAGCCTCTTCATGTGACAATATTTTAAAATTATTTTTCAAATCATTTCTTACAAAAAAAAGATTATTACCTGCAGAATTTGAGCCAACAAGTGAATACCCTTTCTGCAGGGCAAGATCATTAAAAGCTTTTATTGACGCTCCGAAATATGAACCTGAAAAATGTGCTACATGTCTTGTAAAATCATTCTTATAAGGAATAACTACACTTGAGTATTGTCCAAATAAACTATTATATTCACATATTACAATTCTAGGCGATATTATATCTATTGCTTTCCAAATCCAGTAGTCATTTCCGTCGATATCTATGGAAAGAATTCCTATATCTTCGGGGATTCCTGCATTTTTTATTATATTGTTTATATTTTCTACAGTTACAAAATGTTGTTCGGCTTTTAAATTATGTTTCCAATAGATATCATCTGATTTTATGTAATCAATATATTCCATAGAACTGTCTAATACAAGTCCAGACCAGTTGTTATTTATTAAAAGGAACCTTGTATTTGATTCAACATAATTTTGAACCCCAAATTCTATGAAAATCTTGTTTTTTATCTCAATATTATTTATTAAATATTGAATTATTCCGTCTTCTCCCCACTGAGAATATACTTTAAACTCATTGTTATGAATGTCTGTCGAATTTTTTAATTCAATTTGCCGAGCTTCTATCCTGCCAAGTGAATTTTGAATTTTATCAAATCTATTGCTTATTTTTTCGTCTAATAAACCATTGATTTGAAGAATAACCTTATTTGAAATTTTATCAATATACTTGTTTAAGAGTTTCATTGAGCGCTTCTCCATTTATAGGCACATTTTTTATAAATTTTGCAGAACTCCCTGCAACTATTGTATAAGGTTCTATATCTTTTGTTACTACACTTCCTGCTCCGATAATTGCGCCTTCTCCTATTGTAACTCCTTGTAAAATGATTGATTTTGCTCCAATCCAAACATCGTCTTCTATTTTTATAGGAGATTCGCATAAATTATCAATTTTTTGAGGAAACCCTGTTGTTATAATCTGCTTAAAATGCTCATGTCTTTCAAGAGGGTCTATTGGATGAGTATTATGATCAAAAATATTTACATCATGTCCTATTAAAACTCTATCACCAATTTCAATAGAGCAAGCTGACCAAAGACGAGTATTTTCTCCAACATAACAATAATTGCCTATTTTAATAATTCCGCCACTTGGAAAAACATAAAATTCGCCTCTTACATGCGTATTTTTTCCAAAAGAAATTTTTTGGGGATCGTTTGCTATGTTAAATATCTTTGTTTGTTCATGAATTACAGTTTTATCGTCTTTTTTGCAGCAATATTCAACTTTTGATTGTTGTTCTTTTACTTTTTTAGTGAACAGTTTAAACTTTTTTGTTTCTTTAATGTTAATAAGTTCGGACTTTTCAGGAACAAAGTGTTCATTTATGATATAAAAATCAGCCTCATTACAAAATTCTGTGTCATTAGGCAAAATTAATTTCGTTATTGATTTTAATGGTAAATTTGCAACAGAATATTCTTTACTTTTACAGTTGCTGGCATTTTCACCGAAACCTATATTAGAAACCAAATTTTTATTAGGTATAACGCATAAACCGTTAGCACTTACAATACTGTAGCTCCAAATCGCATTCCAACTTGAAATTTTATTATCATAAGCGTTTTGATAATAATTTTGCCAGAAATCTACAAATTTTTGATTTTTAAATTTATCAAAAAGTATATTATGTGCTTTAAATTCTTTATAACCTTCCATCTTCGGTCTGTTTAATGCCCATGCTCTTCGCCAGCTAGCCCATCCCCAGCATTGAGCTGAAATTTGGGAAAAATAATAACTTCCATTACCCCACCGGTTTCCATCCTGAAAATTTGAACCGGCAATATGCATTATACGTTCATTATCTTTGTAATAATTAAGAAGGTTTTCGCAAAAAGTAAAAAATGATGGATCTGGCAAACAATCATCTTCAAGAATAATTCCTTGTTCAACATGTTCAAAAAACCAATCTAAAGCACCCGTAACAGCAATCCTTAAGCCAACATTCTTTTCTCTGAACAATGTTTTAATTTCACAATTCCAGTCAATTTTTTCAATTATTTCTCTGGCTTGCCTGCATTTTTCGTCTTCGCCTTCAATATCCGGACGCGGTCCATCAGCTGCAATGAATAATTTTTCAGGTTTAATCTTTTGAATTTCTTCAAAAACTTTTTCCGTAAGATCAGGACGGTTAAATATTAAAAATAATATCGGTGTTTTTAACATGAATCCCACTACAAGCTTAAAAATTTGTCCATAAGAACCTGATTATATGAATTTAATTTTACACCAAAAAACTTTGAATTATAGTTATTAACCAGATTTACAATTATTTCATAAGGTGGAGTAAAGCCTTTTTTAGCCCCGTAAAGAATATAATCAGGAACTATTTCTTTTAAAACTTCTTTGAGCAGCCATTTGGGATTATTGAGGTTATATTTATATTCCATTGGCAGCGAAGAAACAAACTCTATAAGTTCAGAATCAGCAAAAGGAGCGCGAAGTTCAACAGAATTACCCATTCCGAGCTTGTCGCTCAAGAAAAGACAGTTTGCCTGAAGCCATACATTGAATAAAAAAGAATAAATCTTGTCAATTCCATATTTTTCTTCTTCAAAATAATTATTAATATCTGCCTGTCTGATAATTTCATGTTTGTCGGGCCATACATATTCAAAATTTTTATATTGCTCTATAAAAATACTATCCAGATAGCTGTATTTATAGCTTTTAATGAAATTAATTATTTTTGTATGATTCTTTAGCATGAATTGTACGCATTTTTTTAGTTTTTTAGTGTCTCTATTTACAAAAGAATTTCTTAAATTTTCAAGTATTTGTAAGTTATTTCCTGTAATATTGTGGGAAGGGTAACCATAAAAAAGTTCATCTCCTCCGTTTCCACTCAATAATACCGTGAAACCTTCTTCCCTTGCTTTTTTATACATCCCCCACTGCATAATGGCAGCTACATCACAAACAGGCTCGTCTAAATAGCTAACGTATTCCTCAAAATATTTTTTAAAATCATTTACGTCCAGCTCCATTTCATGCCAGATAAGTCCTTTTTCTGCGGCAAAACGTTTTGCAATGTTCCTTTCATCGCAATTATGTTCACCTTTATAACCAACCGTTATCGCATGAACATCATCGAAACTTTCTTTTGCCAGAGCCGCAATTGCTGAAGAATCAATCCCCCCGCTTAATAACACAGCAACAGGAACATCGCTAACAAGCCTTAATCTTACAGACTCCCTTAAGATATTTAAAGTTTGTTTTTTAGCATCTTCAAATGATCCGTTAAATTCATAAGTATTAGTTTTTTTCCAGTAACGTTTCTTTTTAATACCTTTATTGGAAATTTCAGCATATTCTCCGGGTTGGATTCTTTTTATTTCATCTATATGTGTGTTAGTAAGTTCTATCGGATATGAATACCTTAAAATGTGCCTTAATACTGAATAATCATAGCTGTAACCTGTTAGAAAATATTTTTTTATTGCTTTTAATTCTGAAGAGAAAATTATACCCCTGTTATCGTGTGAATAATAAAGCGGCTTTTTACCAACTCTATCCCTTGCAATAAAAACTTTATCAGATTTTTTATCCCATAAGGCAAACGCAAACATCCCTCTTAGGTCATTAAGACAGTCAATGCCTTTTTCTTCAAAAAGATGAATTATGACTTCTACATCTGTATCTGTTGAAAAAATATGTCCTTTTTGTTCAAGATTGCTTTTTATTTCTCTGTAATTATATATTTCCCCATTACATACTAATACGAGACTTTTATCTTCGTTTGAAATTGGTTGTTTCCCTTTAGCAAGACCGATAATGGATAAACGCACCATTCCAAGCGCTACTTTATTATCATTCCAAATACCGCTGTCGTCAGGTCCTCTGTAATGCATTTCTTTGTTCATAGCATCAATCATTGCTATGTCTTGGCAATTTATTTCTGTATATTTATAAAATCCGTTTATTCCACACATTTAAACATTTCCTATTTAAGCCCCTTTTTATATTAATTCTATTATAAAAATCAGTAATATCTAAATTCTTTTAAGTTAATGTTTATTAGTTCAGACAGCTTTTCGTTTGATTCTTTATGAATTTCCATAATTAAATTTTTTTGTTGTTCGTTAAATTTTTCATTAGAAATATCGAAAAATTTAATATATTTTGACAGGAATTTTTTAATCCCCCTGTCATTTTTTTTAATACATGATTTTAGCTTTATTTCTGGTATTTTATCAACTAAACAACTATATTTGGATAATAAAGGACAATATTTTATTGTATTAATATCAGGCTTTTGGTTAATATAATCAATATTTTCAGGATAATACGGACTGAATCCGGTAAAATCATAAAATCTTCGCAAAAATTCGTTCAAATTTTCTTTTAATAGTTCATAAGGAAGTACAAGAACATTTTCTTTTCCAAAAATTTCAATATAATTTTTTACCATGTGATTCCAGTTTAAGTCTTTTATATTGAAATATTTACCTTCTTTAAAACAGCCATTTTTATAACCAAAATACTCATTTATTGTAAATATATCTTTTGGTCCACCGTAATCTTCAATAGAATAGCTATTGTTTCTTGTTATATGCTGATTGTATTGAGATTCTGCCCAGTCGGACTGCTTTCTTATAACAAAAATAATTTTGGAGTTTTCAAATAGTTCTTTTATCAATATCGCATTTTGATAACTATTTGAGTAATTCTGAAGATACCCGCCACTAAGTCCTTCATGGCTAAATAAAAAACAGTTTTCTCCTAAATTATTTATAAAATCATTAATTTCACCTTTTATTTTTATAATTTCTTTATTTGACAGCTTGGAATCTTTTGTCGTTTTCTGGTTTATATCATAAAAAAAATTAAAAGGTTTTTTGCTTATATCCTGAGATGAAATACCGACATAATAAAGATCTTTAACACAAGGAAACACTTTTGTTTGCAGAAATGTTGTAGCAGTTTTATGAAGGCCGATATGGATAAAAATTTCTTTCATAACTCTCTTTTCTATTCATAATAATCATATTGTGCCAGAGATATCCCCATAATCTCTGACAGTGCTTTGTTAGATTCTTTAAAGTGTTGCATTATTTTATTTTTTTGAGTAACAGTAAATTTTTCTCTTGATATATTAAATTCTTTTTTATATTTAGCCATTATATTTTTGAACCCTCTGTCATTTTTTTGAATAAAATTTTTGAAAAATCCATTAGGAATATTATTAATTACGTCATTATATCTTGAAAGATAGGGACTATATTTAATAGAATTTAAAGAAGAAACAGAATTTATTATTTCAATTTTTTCAGGATAGTAGGGTTCAAACCCTGTAAAATCATAAAATTTTTCTAAAAATTCATTTGGATTTTCTTTTAAAAGCTCATAAGGAAGTACAAGAACATTTTCTTGCCCAAAAATATTAATATAATCTTTTGCCATTTTATACCAGTTCAAATCTTTCAAATCAAAGCATTTGCCTCTGACAAACCTGTCGTTTTTATATCCAAAATATTCTTTAATTCCACAAATGCAGCTTTGATCCATAGAATTATTATCCAAAAAATACTTAGTATGTTTGGTGATATGCCAATTATATAAAGATTCTGCCCAGCTAGTCTGTTTTCTAATAACAAATACAATTTTCATTTCGTTAAAAATTTCTTTTATTGTTTGAGCATTAACAAGATAATTTGAAAATCCCAAGCTATAATTAAAAAAATTATGAGTATAACGTCCTAAATAACCGGTAAGCATCTCACTACTGAATAAAATATCTTTTTTTTTCAGTATATTTATATAATTTAAAAGCTCATTTTTAACCTTAATAATATTTTGTTGATTTTTGTTAGAGTTTGATATTGTAAATTTATTTAATTCATCAAGAGAAATAAAAGGTGTGGTTTCTGTTTCTAGATTTCCATGTCCAAAATAACAGATACCTTTTATTAAAGGAAAAACGCAACTCTGCAAGAATGATGTTGCTGTTTTAGGTAATCCTATATGTAAAATTATTTTTTTATTACTCATTTTAACGCATTTTATTCATTTAAATTTTAAATACTACTATGAAAAAAGTTTATCATATAATAACTTATAGAATATATTATTAACAAAATAAGCGGCAGGAATAAAAAGGGAATTTAAATGAATAAAAAAATTGAAACAGTTGATATAATTTTGCCGTCAAGAATTGGCGATTGTATTTTAAGTTTTCCTTCTTTTCTTTGTTTAAATCAGTTATTTCAAAAATTTCCTGAAAAAAATTTAAAAATAACCATATTTTCTACAAATAAACTTACAAAAATAATAAAAGCTCTTGATTTTTTTGAAGTTAAACAGTTTTCAAATATTCAAAAATTAAAAACAATTTTTAATCCATCTGATAAAGCTATTTTTTTACATACTTGTATGGATAATCATGGATTTTTTTCAAAAAAAACTTACGGTATAAATATTACTGGAAAAAAAATACACTATAATCAAGATATGCCTTATTTATACGTTGAACAAACACGAAAATATTTACCGGAAAAACTTTTCAATTTCTTGAAAGAAAAATACAACTTTTCAATACTAACAATAAGTTTTTTCGGAATGCTTTTAGAAATCGGTTTTACTCCCGAAGAAATAATAAAAACTTTTATTTTTAACGAAAATTCTCTTAATTTTGATGAGGAAATTACTAACTGGAAACCCGAAATTAATAATTATGCAGTAATTTGTATGGAAGCGGCATACGGTAGTAAATCAGATGCAGACAGACGATTTAATAAAGAATCTTATTTTGAAATTGCAAAAAACATTTATGACAAATTCGGTTTAAAGTCTGCTTTTATAGGTATAGACAATAAAATTAAACTTCCAGAGACAGATTATATTTATAATTTTAGAAAAAAAATAGATTTTATTCAGCTTGCTCAACTCATGAAGTATTCAAAATGTTATATCGGAAACGATACGGGACCGCTTCATATTGCAAACTTGATGAAAAAATTATCTCTTGGAATTTATTCAAGAGAAACATCTATGAAAACTTATCATCCTATATTTAATAATTTAAATACACAGATCTTGGGATTTCCCTCAATGGATTTTGTGAATAATTTCTGTTCTAAAATTGTAGAGAAAGTTTAATTTCAGATCTTTTTAAAAGTATTTACATCTAAAACTGTATACATTTCAGCCCAACCTCTGTTTACAAGCATACCCCTATAGACATTTAATGAAATTATGCCTTTAAAAAACCATAAATTTTTATTTTGAGAAGCATAAATCTGTATCAATTCTTGTTTTTTTCTTATAACTTTTGTTATATCAACAAAATAATTTGGCATTGTCATTGCCGACCAAATCTCGTAAAATACGATTTTGAGAGATTTTTTAGATTTTTTTTCTTTTAAAAGTTGTTTTAAAAGAAGAGTGACGGCTTTATGGTCTTTATGATTTTCAAAATAATTAGGAATAAAAATATAATCATAATTAGAAATTTCTATTTGTTTGAATTTTTCATAATTAAATACAAGTTTTCCATCCTGAATATCAAGAAATTCATAGGAAGTAACCCCAAGTTGTTCCATAACGCTTATAAATTCTGTTTTTCTTATATTTACAAGTTCTTCATTATTATTTTGAACTGTTCCGAATTTACCGTCAGTTAGGCAGATAATATGAACGTTTTGAGGATATCGTATGAGCAATCCTCCGCATCCGAAAGTTTCATCATCAAAATGCGGAGCTAAAACAAGATATTTCTCTTCAAGCTTAATTATCAACTCTTCAGGATTGATTTTTTCAAAATGAAAAAAATTGACAAGTTTTAAATACTTCTTCCCGATTACAAAATCTTTATATATTTTTTTTAAATTTATCATAATTTTTAAATAAAATTTCATAGACTATTAATACAGAATAAATCAAAAAAGCTTATAAATAAATAATTTTTCACAAAGTTAATTAAGTAAAGAATTTTCATTTATAACGTCTAATATTTTATCAGGAGTAAGTTTTAACAGGCACGGAGTACACAGCTCGTTTTTTTTCAGAAATTTGCATTTTCTTTTATTGCAGGGAATACAATCCAAGTTAGAATTAAGAGCGAAATTATTATTTCCGAAAGGACCTGTTCTTGAAACAGGAGCAGCTCCATAAAGACCTATTGTTTTAGTTCCAACAGCGGTTGCAATATGAATTGGTCCTGTATCTCCTGATATAAGGAGCTCACACCTTTCAATCAAAGCAGCACTTTCTGTAAGACTTAGCTTTCCGCAAAAAGATATAATGTTTTTTGAAATATCAGCGAGAATTTTTGCCTCTTCAGCATCTTCGTTAGAACCTGTTAAAACGATTTGACAGTTATATTTATCTATAATATTTCCCGCAAGCTCTTTCCAATATTCTATCGGCCATTTCCTTCCTTGTCTTACAGAAGAAACTCCCATATTAAATCCAATGAGTTTTTTATCAGTTTGAATTAAATTTTTTGCTTTTTCTCTTGCTTCATCCTGCAAATAAATTTTAATTTCTTTATATAAAATAATATCTTTAAAAAGTGGTTTTGCAGTCCTCCAAAAATTTTCAACAGCGTGAAGTTTGAAAGTTTTTTTGTAGGTAAGAGTCTTTTTAGCTCCTAAAATTAAACTGAAAATCTTTGTTTTAATTGAAGGTTGCAAGTTAATAAAAACATCAAATTTTTCTCTTCGTAAATTTTTTGCAAGGTTAATTAAATGTTTGTATGTTTTACCCTCAAGAACCCAAACTTTTTCCAGATCAGGATCATTTTCAATTATTAACGAAGGCATTTTAAAAGTTACATAATGAATTTCCATTGCAGAATCATATCTTTTTAAAGACCTGAAAAGCGCAGTTGTATGAACAACATCACCGATAGCACCAAGCCTAAATATTAATATTTTCTTAAATTTTTTGTTTTTCATAATTTTGTTTAAATTTCTCATAAACTTCTTCAAGATTTGGAGGACAAAAAATCTGAGTATTTAATTCTGGAAAAATAGGACTAAAATCCAACAAGCTTTCTTCTCTAAAATAGACTCCTATTGAATGTTTGTGCATAATATTTGCTATATGAAGCGGTGCAGTATCATTACCGATATAATAAACCGAAGATTTAATCACCTGAGCCAGTTTAAATAAATCTAATTGTTTTCTTAAATCAATAAAATTTGGTTTATCTGGCAATTTGAAATCCTGATTAATTCCTATAAACACAGACTTGATTTCAAAATCTTCAAAACATTTATTAGCAATTTCAATATAATTATTTTCATTCCAGCATCTAAAAGCATCACCTTTTCTTCCATAAGCTGCTTCCATGCAAAAAACTACATATTTTTCATTCATTACAGGTAAAAGAAATCCCTTAAAATTATTTAATGCCAGAGGGTCAGGAGTTAAATCAAAAGTATCTATAATTTGTTCTGCTGAATAGCCTAATTCTAACAAAATTCCAAATAAAGTTATTGAATACAGGGATAAATGATATTTATCAAGTAAAAAAGAAATTAATTCTGCAGGTAAAAAATCTTTAAACTTTTTAATATTCATAAAAGGCATTTCGTAATCAAATTTAATGATTTTTTTGAATGAATTTGTTAAACCATATTTTGTTTTTGCTGAATATCCCCAGTTTGTATTTATTGTTTCAGGGAAAAAAGCTATATCTACGGGTTTTAAGTGAGAAATAATTTTTCTTAAAACAGTAAGAGGTTTGCATTCAAAAATATCTAAAGGTGCATACAGCTTAGACAAAAATGGTTGAGCTATTATCCTGATTTTATTATTATCATTATATTTTTTGTTTAACTGCTTTAAGCAAACAAGCATCGGGATGTTTAAAATCGCATCACCAATGCGCCATGGAAGAATTATATCTATTCTTTTATTTTGATAATGAGCCAAAATTATTTACTTTCTAAACTCTAAAGAACTAGCTTCAAACTGCATATATCTTAGCATAATCAAGACTATTTTAAATAAACACCACTATTTTATTACAGAAGAATTATCTAAATAACTTGAATTGCTAGATAAATAAATTTTGAAATATATTATGCAAATAAACGAAAATCCCTATTAGGAACTAACTAATGGGGATTTTCTTATGAACGATATTAATTTAACAATAAATATTTTCGCAGTTATAGATGACATTATCAAATCAATAGAAATTGATTCAAAACCAGGACCGGCAGGCAAATTAACAGAATCCGAAATATTAACATTAATGATTTTGCATCCAATACTAAAACCATTTTGTGACTTAAAGCGTTTTCATAACTGGATTTTATACAATTTTAAATATCTTTTTCCTAATCTTCCTGAATATTCAAGAATTACAAGATTATTCAACAATAACAGCGAATATTTGATTGTAATAATGCAAAAACTTGCTAACCTTGCTTAACATCTCTGTCTTTATATTTATGATAACTGTATTTATCAATATTTTTTGCCATTTTGTTTAATTTGAACTCTAAAATAGTTAAGAGATACTCAAAATCCCAATCTTCATCGTGGAAAATGATTTTAAACCACTCAACTACTCTTAAAGGAAACCGGACGACTTTTCTAAAAGGATATTCGACTTTACTCCAAAACCATCTTTTCGTTAAATTACAAATTTCAAACATTTTTTAATTTTCAATTAAATTTTAATCATCAAAATTATCGGGCCACTTCATTGAAGTATGTAAAATTCTTAAAACTTCAACATTATTTAATTTAACCCAATAAACACCAATATAAGAAGTGTTTGGTATTATTAACTCTCGTGTTCCATTAACTCGACCAGCTTTACCAATGTTTTGAAACTTACTTAATTGTTCAACAACTGTTAAAACAATTTTTTTAATTATATCTACAGAAGCTTTAGGATTATCCTGTGCTATAAACTCCTGAATTATTAATAAATCTTCAAGAGCTTTATTTGTCCATTTGCACTTATTGAACACGTTTTTTCTCCAGACGTTCTAAAACTTCTTCTGTGGAAAGCAATTTACCTTCATTAGCTTGCTTTATCCCTTCATTGATAGCATTAATCTGCCACATGTTTAAATCAATATATTCTTGAAGTGCTTCTTCAACGATAAAAGTCTGAGATCTTCCGGTTGTTTCTGATAAAGTAGCAAGATCATTTTTAATTTGTTTTTTGAGTCTGAATGAAACAGATTCTTTTTCTTGTGGATTTGGGGCTGCCATAATATAATCCTTTCATAAATACAATGCAATACATGTATTTTATTGTATAGTATTTGTATTCCAAATTCAAGTAAACAAAAAGCTTTTTTATCAAAACGACACACAAAGACACGAAACTTTATTATCTTTCAGTTTGAAAATATTATCACATGGTTTGCGAAAAATATAAAAAAATTAGCTATTTTTTAGCTAATTTCTCATTTGTTTAAGTGCAACATCCGTATACCTCTTTAATACCGCATCTTCGATCTTCCACGGAAAAACTACATCGATTTTTTATTTTATCTCTGATTAATAATTTTTCTGTAGTTGCTTGTCCTCCTTGCACTTTAACCATTTAACTTAATTCCATGATAACTCTGCTTTGCATAAAGTCCAGTCTATTGATCAAAAATATGTTTGTTCAGAAACATTGAAGAATAAATAAAATTATTTTATACAATTGACAACTATAGCCTAACGGTTTACAATGTAATTATTATGATTAAAAGTTTTAAACATAAAGGTTTAGAAAAATTATTTCTTGACGATGACGCATCAGGAATTAATTCTGAACATATAGAAAAAGTTCAGAATATTCTTTTAACTATTGATTCGGCATTTGTTATACATGATCTGGCTCTTCCTTCGTATAAATTGCATCAGTTAAAAGGAAATATGAAAGACCTTTGGTCAGTTACAGTCAGAGCAAACTGGCGAATAACTTTTAAATTTGAAAATGGAAACGCTTATATATTAAATTACGAAGATTATCACTAATGGAGGTGATATTATGCAAATGAAAAATCCGCCGCATCCGGGAAGAATATTAAAACAAGAATGCCTTGAACCGTTAGGTTTATCAATAACAGAAGCAGCATTAAAATTAGGCATATCGAGAACAACATTATCAGAAATAATCAACGGTAAATCTGGTATTAGTTCTTTGATGGCTTTAAAGCTCGCTAAAGCATTTAATACTACTCCTGAATTTTGGATTAATATGCAATCTCATTATGATTTAGCACAAGCAAGAAAAACAGCTAACCTTGATAATGTTCAGATTATGTACGGCTAAAAAAATCCTTATCAAAACAATATAAAACTTATTTTTAATCATCAAAATTATCGGGCCACTTCATTGAAGTATGTAAAATTCTTAAAACTTCAACATTATTTAATTTAACCCAATAAACACCAATATAAGAAGTGTTTGGTATTATTAACTCTCGTGTTCCATTAACTCGACCAGCTTTACCAATGTTTTGAAACTTACTTAATTGTTCAACAACTGTTAAAACAATTTTTTTAATTATATCTACAGAAGCTTTAGGATTATCCTGTGCTATAAACTCCTGAATTATTAATAAATCTTCAAGAGCTTTATTTGTCCATTTGCACTTATTGAACACGTTTTTTCTCCAGACGTTCTAAAACTTCTTCTGTGGAAAGCAATTTACCTTCATTAGCTTGCTTTATCCCTTCATTGATAGCATTAATCTGCCACATGTTTAAATCAATATATTCTTGAAGTGCTTCTTCAACTATAAAAGTCTGAGATCGTCCGGTTGTTTCTGATAAAGTAGCAAGATCATTTTTAATTTGTTTTTTGAGTCTGAATGAAACAGATTCTTTTTCTTGTGGATTTGGGGCTGCCATAATATAATCCTTTCATAAATACAATACAATACATGTATTTTATTGTATAGTATTTGTATTCCAAATTCAAGTAAACAAAAAGCTTTTTTATCAAAACGACACACAAAGACACGAAACTTTATTATCTTTCAGTTTGAAAATATTATCACGAACTTTGCGAAAAAAATAAAAAATCGACCTGTTTTGGGTCGATTTTATCATACTGACTGATAAACTTTCTCATGCCATCTGATAATGTGCACTGTCTAATTGCAATATTGTTAGCTCTTCCAAAACTCAGGTTTTCATTGCTTTCTATCAACTTAACATCAGGAAATTCTTCTTTAATCATCTGAGGCGACCCATCTGAGGAAGCATTATCCACTACAAAGATGTCAAAAGAAACATCATTTGTTTTTTTCATAAACTGATTTAATACAATCTCTTGTTAAGTCCTTTGTGTTGTAACTGACCAGAATTATTGAAACGTCCATTTTTGCCCTTGTACTATTTCCACTCTCTTTTACGATAACTTAAAAATGCCTGTAGGTACAGTTTTAATTATATTACACAAAAAATTTGCGCTTTTTATTTTAAGAATAAATTATGGTATTCTTTGATTATACTAAATAAAAATACTACCTTTAAAATTATATAGAAAGAATTAAATGAGATTATCTGTAAAAAGTGAATATGCTTTTTTAGCATTAGGTTATTTATCAAGCAATTACGGAAAAGGTCTTGTGAAAATTGAAGATATTGCAAACAATTTTAATATTCCTCAAAAATATCTTGAACAAATATTATTAACATTAAGAAAATCCGGGTATTTACAGAGCAAACGAGGAGCATCAGGAGGTTATAGTCTTTCCAGACCACCGGAAAACATTGTATTGGCAGATATAATTCGTTTGCTGGACGGACCTTTGGCACCTATTAATTCAGTTAGTAAATATTTTTACGAAAATACACCCATTGAAAAAAATCAAAAATTAATGGCTGTATTTTTAGATATAAGAAATTACACAGCAACGAAACTTGAAAAAATTACACTACTTGACATAACATAATTTTTTTACTACATTCTATACTATGTTAATAGACAATATAGGGAATATGTTAAGGAGAAGAATATTTAGTATGAAGAAAAAAGTTTTTTTAGCGGCGTCAATTGCTTTTTTAGTTTTTAACTCAACAGTTTTAGCGAAAAATATTACTCTTGATGAATTACAAAGTTCACAGGCAAATTTTAAACCTGCGGTTAATATTACTGCAAAAGAAGTTAACAGTGGACACTGGGCATACAAATCCCTTGAAAATATCACCAGAAAATATGGTTTGTTAGTTGGTGATGCGAATGAAAAATTTGACGGCTCAAAGCCGTTAACAAGAAATGAAGCTGCTGTTATTCTTGTAAATTTAATCGGCAAAGTTGAACAGGAAAAAATTAATATTGATCAATCAGAAAAAGTTCAAATTGATATACTTAAAAATGAACTTTCTGAAGAAATAACCGCTCTTACAGGCAGAGTTGCCATTCTTGAAGATTCTGTAGGGAAATTGCAGGGTTCTGTCAGTAATATTGAAAAAAATAATTCCAAAACATTAAAAACCGGATATGGAGAAGATTTTAAAATTGGCGGAACATTCCAGTTTAAGTATAACGGCAATTTTAAAAAAGGTGCTGATAATTATTCACCTAATTTTTCTGTACCTTATTCAGAACTTAAAATCACAGGAAAAATGGCTCCACATGTGAATTATGTTGCACAAATGCTGCCTTATAGAACCTGGAACAACGCATATCATTCTACATCAACCACGCCTACAGTTGGCAGTATTCTTGCAGATGCTTATATTTCTACTGATATTCTTCCTCATCACGTTGTTTATTTTGGACAATCAAGGATTCCTATCGGTGTGGAAGGTCAAATAGGTGTCCCTTCACTTGATACAATTGATAGAGCTCAGATTGCAAGAAATTTTTCCAATTACAGAGATTCCGGTGTTAAAATTGCAGGGAAATGGTCGTTATTTGATTACACAATCGGAGCTTTTAGCGGATCAGGCGAAAATTATAAAGATTACAATAATTCAATGGGCGTTGGCGGATGGTTAACAGCCAAACCTTTACACAAATTGCCGCAATACGGAAAACTTGAAATAGGCGGCGGTTATTACAGACAAGGAGTCGGCAATTCAACAAATACCGCTCTGTCATCACGCTACGAAGCCCAAACTTATGGTACAGCAATTGGTTATAAATACAAAAAACATTCATTGAAAAGCGAATTTGCTTATAGAAAAGGTTATTCATCAATAGACAGAACGGCAAGAGGCTTGTTTACACAATATATGTATGATATAAACAAAAAATATCAATTATTAGCCAAAGTTGATACTTTTGATCCCAATGTCAGTGATATAAACGGCAGAGTATCCGCAGGTAACGCAAGAAACACCGAATATACAATAGGCGCAAATTATTTACCCGCGGGTAATAACATAAAACTTCAAGTGAATGCGGTATATGTAAACAATCTTAAAAATACAGACAGCGTAAGATTAATGGCTCTTACACAATATATGTTTTAAATTTATTCTTTAAAGGAGAAAAAATATGAAAAAATTAATATTCGGATTAATTTTAATTGCAATTATATTTGGAACCATAATTACTAAAAATCCCACAACAGCAAAGTCACTGGAACTTCTAAACGTTTCTTATGACCCTACCAGAGAGCTATACAAAGACTATAATAATGAATTTGCCAAATATTGGCAAAAGAAAACAAACCAGAATATTAAAATTAAGCAATCTCATGGCGGTTCGGGAAAACAGGCCAGAGCAGTTATTGACGGATTACAGGCAGATGTTGTCACGCTTGCATTGGCTTATGATATAGATGCAATCAGCAAACAATCGAAATTGCTCCCAGCTAATTGGCAATCCCGCAATTTAAATAACTCTTCTCCATATACATCCACAATTGTTTTTCTGGTTAGAAAAGGTAATCCTAAAAAGATTAAAGACTGGAATGACTTGGTTAAACCGGGCGTGGAGGTCATTACTCCTAATCCGAAAACTTCCGGCGGCGCAAGATGGAACTATCTTGCTGCATGGGGATATGTGATGAACAGGGAATTAAAAAGTTTAAATAAAATCAATAATCCTGTATACGCAGGTGAGGTAAAAAAAGCCGAAGCAAAAGCAAAAGCTTTTGTAAGTGATTTATTTAAACATGTACCTGTTTTAGACACAGGTGCAAGAGGAGCTACCAATACTTTTGTTCAAAGAAGAATAGGCGATGTGTTTATTGCATGGGAAAACGAAGCATTTCTTGCTATTAACGAGCTTGGACATGATAAATTTGAAATAATAGTTCCTTCTGTAAGTATTTTAGCTGAACCGCCTGTAGCAGTAATAGACAAAAATGTTAATGCTCATGGCACACGAAAAATGGCTGAAGCTTATGTTAAATATCTATACAGCACGGCAGCTCAACGTATTATAGCAAAACACTATTATCGTCCCGTTTATCCAAAATTTGCTAAAGCTGAGGATATGAAGCGTTTTCCCCGTGTAAAAATGTTTACAATTGATAAGGTTTTTGGCGGCTGGAAAAATGCTCAAAAGAAACACTTTGATGATGGAGGAATATTTGATAAAATTTATCTAACGAGGAATAATTAATTCAAACAGTTTTTAAACAGCTAATGAATGAATGGGTAAATGAAATTTAAATTTAAACAATATAATGTTCTTCCCGGATTCGGATTAACACTTGGATATACCTTACTTTATCTAGGTTTTATAGTGCTGCTTCCTTTAGCAGCACTAACCATTAAAGGCAGTGAACTTGGCTGGGCAGGGTTTTGGCATGTTATTTTTGATGCCAGAGTTTTAGCCTCATATAAGCTGACTTTCGGAACTGCTTTTATTGCTGCAATAATAAATGCATTTTTTGGTCTTATCGTCGCATGGTTTTTGGTAAGAATAAAATTTCCCGGAAAAAGGTTTATAGATTCAATTATTGATCTGCCATTTGCATTACCTACAGCGGTAACAGGCATTGCGCTCACAGCAGTTTATAGCCCTAATGGATGGATTGGCAAACCGTTACTCGATGCCGGAATTAAAGTAGCATTTACTCCAATAGGAATAACTATTGCAATGATTTTTATAGGCTTGCCCTTTGTAGTAAGAACTGTCCAGCCTGCAATTCAAGAACTTGAACGCGAATTGGAGGAAGTGGCGCTTAGCCTGGGAGCAAGTCAATGGAAAACATTTACAAAAGTGATATTTCCAATGATTCTTCCTTCTTTAATAACAGGCTTCGCGCTTGCTTTTGCGAGAGCTATCGGTGAATACGGCTCTGTAGTTTTTATTGCAGGGAATATGCCGATGAAAACAGAGATTGCCTCACTTTTAATAATAACCAAACTTGAACAATATGATTATCTGGGCGCAACAGCAATTGCGCTTGGCATGCTGCTTGCATCTTTCCTTTTATTATTTATTATCAATATGCTCCAATCTTGGAGCAGCAACCGATTAAAAGGAGTTTAAAATGCAATCAAGGCATATAGAAAAAGGTTTATATCCGCCATTTATAATAAATGCTCTAATTACTGCAATTACACTCGTATTTTTAGCTCTTTTTCTTATATTGCCATTAGTTGTTATTTTTGGTGAAGCGTTTCGTGAAGGAATTTCCATATGGTGGGGAAGCATTGTAGAACAAGAAGCATTATCAGCACTTCGACTTACATTATTAGTTGCTGCAATTGCAGTGCCTTTTAACTTGTTTTTTGGAATAGTTGCGTCATGGGCGCTTGCCAAATTTGATTTTTGGGGACGCAGTTTTATTATAACTTTAATTGATCTGCCTTTTGCAGTATCTCCCATTGTTTCAGGTTTGATTTTTGTACTCCTTTTCGGAATTCATGGCTGGATGGGACCTTGGCTGGTTAAAAACAATATACAAATCATATTTGCCGTTCCTGGAATTGTTCTGGCAACAATGTTTGTAACTTTTCCTTTTGTTGCAAGAGAACTTATACCGTTAATGACAGAACAGGGCAGTGAAGAAGAACAAGCCGCTTTAACACTGGGAGCAAACGGATGGCAAACTTTTTGGAAAATAACTCTTCCAAACATCAAATGGGGTCTTTTATATGGAGTTATACTTTGTAACGCAAGGGCAATGGGTGAATTTGGAGCCGTATCAGTTGTTTCTGGACATATAAGAGGAGAAACGAATACGCTTCCTCTTCAGGCAGAAATTTTATATAACGAATACAACTTTACGGCAGCTTTTGCGGTGGCTTCTTTGTTAGCTTTTCTGGCATTGATTACACTTGCTCTGAAATTTTTTGTTGAATCGCGAATTAATAAATTGGAGACACTATAAAAAAATGAGTATTTCACTTGAAAATATAAGCAAGACTTTTAACGGGTTTAAAGCACTTGATGATATAAACCTGACTTTTGAAGACGGAAAATTGACAGCGTTGCTCGGTCCATCCGGATCTGGAAAAACAACGCTTCTTAGAATTGTTGCAGGTCTTGAACTCCCTGATGAAAAAGATAATAGTAAAATTCTTTTCAATAATGAAGATGTTATTGACAAACCAGTCAGAAAACGACAGGTTGGCTTTGTTTTTCAACATTACGCACTATTCAGGCATTTAAGCGTGTTTGACAATGTAGCTTTCGGATTGGAGGTTAAAAAAAGAAAAGAACGTTTGTCAAAAAGCGAAATACATGAACAGGTCTTTGAACTTCTTCGTATTGTACAGCTTGATACAATGGCTGATCGATTACCGTCACAGCTTTCGGGAGGACAAAGACAACGAGTCGCTCTTGCCAGAGCTCTTGCGATAAAACCAAAAGTCCTGCTTCTTGATGAACCTTTCGGTTCTCTTGATGCAAAAGTAAGGGCAGAGCTTCGCAGATGGCTCCGCAAACTACATGATGACCTGCATATAACAAGTATCTTCGTTACTCACGATCAAGAAGAAGCTCTTGAGGTATCTGACCGCATTATTGTAATGAATCACGGACGAATTGAACAAGTTGGCACTCCTGATGAGGTATTTCATAAACCTGCAACAGAATTTGTAATGCAATTTCTGGGAGATGTAAACGTATTTCATGGAAGAGTTGATAAAAATCAGACTCTTTTACTAAATAATGCCAAAGAAGAAGCTAATATAAAATTTTTAGTAAGACCTCATGATTTTGAAATTTTATTAGAAAACAACAATGAAGAAAATATTTTTCCTGTCAAAGCACATCGAATTTTGACTGCCGGAGTAATGGTTAAAATCGAATTTGTAGACAAATCGAACCATTTAATACTTGTCCATCTATCTCATGACAGTTATGGCGAAATTCAGTTAAATCTGGGGGATGAGGTTTTTCTTCGCCCTAAACAGCATCATTTTTACGACAACTAAGCAAAATCAGAAAAAATTCAAGTTGTTTCTGGAAGCTATAAAATGATTATTTACAAGACATGCCCTGTTGTAAACAATTTCTTTTTTAGTTTCAACGTCAATAATTTTACAGCCTGCCTCATTCATAATAATGTGTCCTGCTGCTGTATCCCATTCCATAGTTCCATTTAATCTAGCATAAAGGTCTATTTCCCCTTCTGCAAGTTTGCAAAACTTAAGAGCAGAACCGTATCTTTTTATATTTTCCACATTATATTTGGCATAAAAGGCTTTAGTTTCTTCGGTTGAATGAAAGTTGCTGTCGCTGCCGATTAATTCTGTTCTTATTGAAGCATTATAAATTTTTTCACCATTTTTATAAGCGCCTTTATCTTTTTCAGCGATGTAACAAAGGTTTTCGGCAGGAATTAATACCAGTCCCAGAACAGGTTTATTGTTTTCAATCAAGGCGATATTAACAGTAAACTGATTGTTTTTAACCAGAAAATCTTTTGTGCCGTCCAGAGGGTCTACAAGCCAGAATTTATTCCAGTTTTTTCTTTCGTCATAAGAAATTTCCGCTTCTTCTGAAAGAATAGGATAATTTGAAATTTGCTTTAAGCCTTCCAGAATAATTTTATGCGAAACTATATCGGCTTCTGTAACAGGTGAATCATCTTTTTTATATTTAACCTGCGGGTCAACCTTTTTATAAACTTCTAAAATAGCTTCAGAAGCATTATATGCAATTTGTTTGACTTTTTCTATCAAGATATTCCACTATCCTTAATTTTTACAAAATATGTTTAATATTTTCTAATATCAAATCGACTTTTTCATCGCAATTAAACTCAAAATCGTCTATATAAAGAGAATATACAGGATAATCCGATTTTTCATAGAACATTTTCAAACTATTATCGTCATTCGTTTCGTAAAAGCCCGTTAAAGCGCGTTTATGAAGAACATTTTCCGTTGCATCAATATAAAATTCAATATAATCATCACTTCCAACTATTTCTTTAGCTATTTCTCTTGCTTTTTTATATCTGTTAATAGAAGAAACTATTGTTATAATACCGTTATTGATAAATTGATTCGCAATTTCAGACAACCTTCTTGTTTGTTCATAAACACCAGTTTCGGAAAATTCGAGGTCAGAGCTTATTCCAAATCTTGCGTTCGAAGAATTTAAATAACAAACAGTTTTATCAAGCTCAAACAATTTTTTTTCAAGCTTAGCAGCTATTTCATTTTTTCCGCAACCTGTAAGTCCAGTCAACCAAATAACTTTTGCTTTTTGTCCGAGTTTTTTCTCTTTCTGCTGCCTTGTAACCAGTCTTGGGCGCGGCTTGAGATTTTTGCTTAATGGTTCAAGCATTCTGTTTTTAAGGGTGTCGTCTGTTTTTAAAACAATACCGCCACCTGATACATCAAACCCGTCAACTATTACAAATCGTCCTGTAGTCTGAAAATCAACAAATTCGTCAAAACAAACAACCTGTTTTGTTTTGATAGTTATTTCCGCAACTTCATTTTTGTTTATGCAGTCAAAATGGCTTGCTTCATTTAAATTTGAGGAATCTATAACTTTATTTATCGAGAAAACCTCACATTCCAACTCTTGAGTAGTCAACTTAAGTTTGTAAGTTTTACCTTTAACAAGCGGATTTTTACCCATCCAAAATATATTTACATTAAAAAGATTGCTCTTTTGCGGTTTATTTTCCAAATGAGAAATAATTTCTCCCCGTTTGTTAAAGAACTCGTCTTCAAAAGTTATTCCAACGGACATGCCGGCTGATACATAATTTTTATCATAATTTGTAGGCCAATTTTCAATTGATTTAACCTTTGTTTTTTTACCGGAAGGATTTATTACTATTTCGTCACCGACTTTTAATGTTCCGGCTTCAATCTTTCCTGCAATAATTCTTCTGTTGTCAAATTTATAAACATCTTGAATTGGGAATCTCAAAGGTTTATTTTCTGCTTCCGGTTCTTTTTCAATTAAATCTAAAGCTTTTAAAATTGTTACACCTTTGTACCAGCTTAAATTTTGTGATTTTTTTGCTACATTTTCCCCATAAAATGCCGCAACAGGAATATATTCAATAGGAAAAATATTTAAATTACTTAAAAATTTATCAAATTCCCGCCTGATATCATTGTATTTCTGTTCTGAATAATCAATTAAATCCATTTTGTTAACTATTACAAAAACTTTGCTTATCCCCAGCAGAGATAAAATATATCCATGCCTTCTTGACTGCTCCTGAATTCCTTCTTTTGCGTCAATCATTAATAACGCTGCTTCAGCACTTGATGCTCCTGAAATCATATTTTTAAGGAATTCTTTATGTCCCGGCGCATCTATGATTATGTAATCTCTTTTTGCCGTTGAAAAATTTATATTTGTTGTATCAATAGTTATGCCCTGCTTTTGTTCTTCTTCAAAAGCATCAAGCAAATAAGCATACTCAAAAGGTTTTCCGTTTTGCTCGGAAATTCTCTTAACTTTTTCGATTGCACCATCCTGCAAAGAATTTGTATCAAATAAAAGTCTTCCTATTAAAGTCGATTTTCCGTGATCAACGTGACCGACGGCAACTATATTTAATTTTTCTCTTGTTTTTACAGCCACTTCAGTCATTACATATACCCCTTGCTTCTTAATTTTTGCATAGCATAAGCATCTTCCTGATCCTGAGCCCTTCCTGATCTTTCAGTTTGTTTTGTATTTTTCAACTCTTCTATAATTCCTTCAATATCAGTAACATCAGAATCTATAGGAAAAGTGCAGGGGTAACATCCAAGGCTTCTGTATCTTTTACCGTTTTTAGCAAAGTATAAATCAACAAAAGGAATATTTTCTTTCTGAATATATTTCCAAATGTCAATTTCTGTCCAGTGCAACAGCGGATGAATTCTGATATGATTGCCTTTTTTGAAATCTGTTTTAAACTGGTCCCATAATTCAGGCGGCTGATCTGTATAATCCCAGTTAGACTCGTTATCTCTTTCGCTAAAAATTCTTTCTTTAGAGCGGGAGCCTTCTTCATCACGACGAACCCCGAGAATCAACCCTTCAAAGCCATATATCTTTACGACTTCCTGAAGAGGTTTTGTTTTTAAGTTTTCGCAGCATAAAAGCCTGCCTTTTTCGTGGCACATGCCTTCTTCTAGAGCTTCTTTATTTTGATGAACAATAAGATTTAAATTTTGTTCTTTTACTAATTTATCCCTAAATTCTATCATTTGGGGAATTTTAAAATTTGTATCAACGTGAATTAAAGGAAAAGGACATTGTCCAAAAAATGCTTTTTGCGCCAGCCATAGCATTACGGTCGAATCTTTGCCGATAGACCAGAGCATTCCGAGTTTTCCGAAATGCTTGTATGCTTCTCTTAAAATATAAATACTTTGTGCTTCTATTGTTTCCAGATGATCCATAATTTTATCCTATAAGTAATTTTTTTCCACCAGATAATCGATTATTTTATTAACGGATTCTTCCACCGTCATTTTATCGGAATTTATTGTTATTTCAGGATTATCAGGTTTTTCATATTCCTGTCCGATACCTGTAAAATCCTTTATTTCCCCATTTTTTGCTTTTTTATAAAGACCTTTGGGATCGCGTTTTTCGCATTCTTCAATTATACAATCAACAAAAATTTCTACAAAGTCACTGCCTGTTAATTTTCTTGCCAGCTCCCTGTCTTTTTTAAAAGGAGAAATAAAACTTACAAGAGGAATAACAGCGTTATCGCAGAATAATTTTGCAACTTCTCTAACTCTTCGCAAGTTTTCTTTTCTGTCTTCTACCGAAAATCCAAGCCCTGAACATAAACCATGCCTGACATTATCTCCATCAAGAAGTACTGTCAATTTCCCTTGTTCATGCAGTTTTTTTTCAAGTTCATTAGCAATAGTTGATTTTCCAGAGCCAGATAGACCTGTAAACCATAAAATAAAAGACTTTTGCTGTATTAACTTTTCTTTTTGCTCTTTATTAACTTTTTGTTCGTGCCAAATAATATTGTTCATTTTATTTATATGCGCATATTCTTATTTATTATTAAAAATTTTATCATGAAAATATTAGCTTCTTTATATTAAAATAGATTTTATACTAAAAAAGCTAAAGGTAGCACTAATGAAAAAATATTTAATTATTTTATTTATAATAATACTTGTTTTAGAAACAGGAATTAATGTAAAAGCAAAAAACATTGATGCCGGTATAAAAGAAGAAAGCTTTGATGTCACCGTAAACAGCAAATCAGTACCCTGGAATCCGGTAATAAATAAATCAAAAGATTTTTGTTTTAAAACAAAAAAACATGATATTCAAGCCGCTCCTGCAATTTTAAAAGTGAAACAGGGAGATAATTTAACAATACTGTATGTGCTTGGAAATGTATACGCTGATGGGAAAGGGCATCCTGAAAGAAAAACAGATGCTGACGGATACTCAAAAACAATGCCTACTTATATAGGACGGCTTCCTTCTTTTTATATTAACAAGCAAATTAATCATATGGCACTTGTCGGAACATTTGCAGATTCAAAAGGCATTATAGTGGGTTCTCCGTTTTTCATCGGAAATGGACCGGTTAATTTAGTTGTGCCGGAAGGAGCTGCACAGTTACAATTAGGAATTAATGATAATTTGTTCAGAGATAATTCCGGTTTATTTATAGTTAAAGTAA
>Ga0209212_1001956_pt1 | contig 31090 bp, 22 predicted proteins | sample RifGroC2_FD_183996 | JGI IMG/M metagenome (GOLD analysis project Ga0209212, IMG submission 183996) | Groundwater microbial communities from Rifle, Colorado, USA - Groundwater C2 (SPAdes) (version 2) | ecosystem: Environmental > Aquatic > Deep subsurface > Groundwater | place: Rifle, Colorado...
ATCTTATGCGGAATCTATGATTCCATTAAATGGTGGAGCTTTGATCAATGCGACGACTCAACGTGTAGCGTTTGCTCAAAATCCAGCACTTGAAACTTATGCTTTCTTAAACGCGCTTTATACGAAGGGTTTATTTGAACCAACTCCACAGTATGATGCCGGAAGTCCTCTATGGCAGGCAGGAAAAGTTGCAATGCATCCAGGTAATCTGTGGTTTGTGAATGCAGACAACAGATGGGGCGGATTGGCATTTGAACTTGGATTTGTTCCTTATCCAAGAGCCGATTCCTTTGTTGGGGATTATATATCTCCAGTATCTGGCGTTGCTGTTTATCATGTCGCAAGCGGAATGACTCCTGAAAGAGAAGCGCTTGTATTCCAAGTTTGGAACGAACTTCAGATTTGGCAGACAGAAGCAGAAATGGCAGATAGTTTTGAATTGTCATTGATGACTAAGTTTGACCAGGAAGAATATGTAGAAGCTTATTTAGCGATTTATGACAAGGTTTATCTAGATTTGATCAACGCAGTCGGTATTGGCGCATATGGTGAAAATGGCTGGAGAAGAAATTGCAACCTTGGAATTAGAGAAGGAACTTCGAGAACAGTCATGGATCAGATTAAACCAATTTATGATGCTGCATTGGAAGCTTATTTGAACGGATGATGATTGACAATTCCCCATTCGAACAAGAATGGGAGATTGAATAAAGGGGAGTGTTTTCTTTGAAGAAATTTGCGATTATATCGATATCAATTCTACTGGCGATCGTCGTTTTTGCAATCATCGACAGTATTGTTGTCAAATATAAAAATGATTATCTAGATTTCAATAGCGAACCGGGAGAGGTCATTGACATCTCTAATCTGGAGTATTTTGATACTGCAGATTATTACACGTATCTAGATCTTCATGGAGAAAATTATCCTCAAAGTCAAAACATTTTAATCCATGCTGCCAGTTATGATTCTATAACAGGCGACCAAACCATATTAGATCTTTATGAAGGTAAGGACGATGTGTTGCTGACCCAGGAGTCTGGGTCAGTGACATGGTCGTTTTCCATACCTGAAGCAGGCTATTACAGATTAAAAATGAATTATTACCCATATGAAGGAAAGAGTTCAATCATTGAACGCATCTTGTACATCAATGATGAAATTCCATTCAATGGTGCCAAAAATATTACATTCAGACGTATTTGGGGCAATAAAAATGAAGTCATCCAAGATATCAGAGGCAATGACATCCGCCCTTCACAGATTGAAACACCCGAATGGACATCCCAATTCTTTAAAGATTCCATCGGTTATGTCAATCAACCCTATTTATTTTATTTCAATCAAGGTGTCAACACATTGACATTAGAGTCCCTACGGGAACCCTTATTGATTGAATCAATTGAAATCATGTCACAAACAGAAATACCATCCTATAGCGATGTTCAAACAGTTTATAACCAAAAAGGGTATGTACCTGTTGAAGATGCGATTCAGTTGGAACAAACTGAAATTGCAGATAAGACGACATCACCGACATTATATGCACTCAATGACAGAACCAGTCCTTTATCAATGCCTAGCGACCCAGCGCTCATTAAGCTGAATACGATCGGCGGCAACAACTGGCGTGTATCGGGTGATCAGATTACTTGGTCCTTTACAGTTGAAGAAGATGGTTTATACGCGATCAGCATGCGTGTCAAACAAAAGATTGCTGCTGGCATGAGTGTTGGCAGAAATATTTACATCAACGGAGAAATACCATTTCAAGAACTTGAAAATTATGCATTTAAGCATTCAAATAACTGGAGAATACAGACATTGGGTACTGAAGATGAACCCTATCTGTTTTATTTCGAAGCGGGAACAACAAACGAACTCACCATGGAAGTATCCCTTGGGGAATATGGACCGTTAATCGCCCAGATTCAAAGCTCAATCTCCAATCTAAACAAGATTTACCGTGAAATACTCGTTTATACAGGACCGGAACCTGACCAATACCGAGATTATCAATTAGAAGAACGTGTAACCAATCTGGTTCCACGATTGACAGCAGAAAAAGAAAATCTTTCTTATGTTAGAGAAAGCATCATCGATATTTCTGGATCAAAGAGCGATAAAACAGGTATTTTGGATACAGTTTTATTACAGTTAGAAGATTTTATTGAAAAACCAAGAGAGATTCACAAGAACCTGCTCAGTTATAACTCAAATGTCTCATCTTTAGGTACCTTAGTTATCTTATTATCTTCACAGCCTCTTGAAATTGATTACTTCATTGTTCATGATCCTGAAGTTGATCTTCCTCAAAGCCAGTCAAGCTTTTTCTCGAAATTCATTTATAATGTCCGTGCGTTCTTCGCATCCTTCACCACAGATTATTCAGCAATCGGACAGACAACCAATGATGATTCCAATGAAACGATAGAAGTTTGGTTATCCATCGGTAAAGATCAGGCAAACGTGCTTCGCAAGCTGATTGATGAATCATTTACACCAAATTCTGATATCCAGGTTGATTTAAAGCTGGTGAATGGTTCAGTCCTTCTTCCAGCTACACTTTCCGGAGAAGGTCCGGATGTGGCGATGGGTGTCGGCAATGAAACTCCGGTCAACTACGCAATGAGAAATGCGGTCTATGACCTCACACAGTTTGATGATTTCGATACCATATCTCCAAGATTCAAAGAAAGCGCATTTACTCCTTATACGTATGAAGATGGCATTTACGCCCTTCCAGAACAGCAAATATTTTTAATGATGTTCTATCGTACTGATATCTTTGATGAACTTGGACTCACCTATCCCAATACATGGGATGAAGTGATTCAAATGATTCCAGATCTTCAAAAGCATAACCTTGAATTTTACCTGCCAGTTCCGATTACACAAGGCAGTGTTGCCAATCTTCCGCCAAATCCGATCTTTTCAACCATGTTTTATCAAAATGATGGTGAATTCTATGTCAATGGAAATAAGGAATCCGGATTTAATGAAGGTTTAGGTCCTCAGGTTTTTGAAACATGGACCAGATTTTACACAGACTACTCATTCCCGGTTGAAGCAAACTTCGCGAACCGTTTTAGAAGCGGACAAATGCCAATCGGCATCACCTATTACAACACCTATAACACACTATCCGTATTCGCTCCTGAAATCAGGGGAAAATGGGATTTTGTCCCAGTTCCAGGAACAATTGTTTCAGATGGAATGGGTGGAACAACGATTAGAAGAGATACAGTATCCACAGGTACAGGAGCAATCATTTTAAATCAATCCGAGAAAAAAGAAGCGTCCTGGGAATATTTGAAATGGTGGACAAGCACAGAAACTCAAGTTCAATTCGGACGTGAGATGGAAGGCATCCTGGGTGCTGCAGCACGTTATCCTACCGCGAATGTAACCGCGATGAGCATGCTACCGTGGACTGTGAGCGAATATCAGAAGCTTTCCACACAATGGGATTTCGTACGTGGAATTCCCGAAGTACCAGGCGGATATATGACTGGCCGCCATTTGGATAATGCATTCAGACTGGTTTATGAAGACAAATCAAATCCAAGAGAAACCATTTATGATTATGTACAAACCATTAACGAAGAAATAGAGAAGAAACGTAGAGAATTCGGCCTAGATTAGGAGGACCATTGTGCAAACCAACACAATCGACATCAAAAGATTGACGAAACGTCAGCTTTTATGGAAAGAAGTTAAGAAGAATAAACACAACTACGTCCTCATGGCTCCGTATGTCATTTTGTTCATGACATTTACGGTTATTCCTGTTTTCATGTCGTTAGGAATTAGTTTCACATACTTTAACCTATTAGAACCGCCAAGATTCATCGGGCTTGATAATTATATGAAGCTCGCGTTGGAGGATGAAGTTTTCATCATCGCCATAAAAAATACATTGATTCTAGCGGTTGTTACCGGTCCGATCAGTTATCTGTTAGCCTTTGTGTTCGCATGGCTGATCAATGAGCTCGGACCTAAATTAAGAGCATTCATGACACTTGTTTTCTATGCGCCATCCATTTCAGGTAACGCATTTCTGATGTGGCTCTTGATATTCTCCGGTGATATCCACGGATATTTGAACGCATTCTTGATTCGTTTCGGGATTACCGATAATCCGATTCTTTGGTTAAAGAATCCGGAATATATGATGTTTGTCATTATCATCGTTCAGCTATGGCTATCCTTAGGTGTTTCATTCCTCGCATTTATCGCCGGTCTTCAAAGTGTTGATAAAACTCTTTATGAGGCTGGAGCAATCGATGGCATCAAGAACAGATGGCAGGAATTATGGTTCATTACGCTGCCTTCCATGAAGCCTCAGCTTCTTTTCGGTGCGGTCATGCAGATTACGACATCGCTTGCCATCGCAGAAGTATCGATGCAGCTGGTTGGGTTCCCATCCGTTCAATATGCAGGTCATACGATTGTTACCCATTTGATCGACTATGGTTCTACCCGTTTTGATTTGGGTTACGCATCCGCCATCGCAACTATTTTGTTCTTAATCATGATGACTGCGAACCTTGTTGTCAGAGCAATCTTGAGAAAGGTCGGTGAGTAACATGAAGATCAATCTTAAGAAACTTTTGAGGTTTACACGTACCAAGAGAATCAACCGATCGACTGCAGGAAATATCTTCTTGTTCATTTTGCTGGCTTTATTTGGCGTTTTCAGTGCGTATCCGCTCATTATGACAGCATCGAATGCATTCAAGTCGCTTGATGAATTGTTCTTATTCCCGCCAAGACTGTTCCCTAGAAACATCACATTGGATAATTTTAGAGATTTGTCTGAATTGATGGAAAACTCATGGATTCCATTTTCCAGATATTTCTTCAATACCATTTTAATTACAACATTGGGTACTGCAGGTCACGTTTTGATTGCGTCGATGTGCGCTTACCCTCTTGCAAAATACAAGTTTCCAGGAAGAAACCTGATTTTCACATTGGTTGTATATTCCCTGATGTTCGCGCCTCAGGTCACTGCAACCCCAAACTATATTATTGTTTCCAGAATCGGTTTGATTGATAATCCGGCAGCGATTATTTTACCTGCGATCGCATCAAGCTTAGGTTTATATTTGATGAAGCAGTTCATGCAGCAGATTCCAATGGAATTGATCGAATCCGCTAAAATCGATGGCGCAAGCGAATATCGTATTTTCTTTACGATTGTCATGCCTTTGGTGAAACCTGCTTGGTTGACATTGATTATCTTATTGTTTCAAAGATTGTGGACAACAGATGGCGGTGCATTCATCTTCAGTGAAGAATATAAGCCGGTATCCTATGCCCTCAGGCAAATTGCTCAAGGTACGATTGAACGTGCAGGTACGATTGCTGCAGTGTCTTTCATCATGATGATTGTTCCAGTGACTTTCTTTATTCTTTCACAATCTCGGATTGTGGAAACATTCAGTCACTCTGGAATGAAGTAGGAGGTATATCATGACGAAACTGTTAACGATATTCTCTTTATTAATTTCATTGCCAATCCAGTTATCCGTGGTCAGGTACAATTATTCATATTATGGCGAGGTTCTCCATTCTGCGCCAGGTATGAATTTTGCCGCTTACTTTAATGAAAAAACATTAGGAACAACATTATCCTCACCTGAAGATATGGTTGTTTATGAGGACATGATTTATATCATTGATTCTAAGACAAATAGCATCATCACTGTCGATACATCGTTTAATCTAGTAGCTGAATATGACACATTCGATTTAACGCCTGCATATTTGCAGGAATTGACAGATGCAGGCATCAACGATGTGACTGAAATCACGCTCAACCAACCATTCGGCATCGATGTGAAGGATACCGGAATTTATATCGCTGATACCTCTAATTTCAGAATTGTGAAGCTCAATCATAACTTTGAGGTCATCGATGTATTTTCTGATATTGAAGACGTTACCTTCAATGAACTGAACTTTGAACCGTTAAAGATAACAGTTGATATCTCGGAACGCATGTATGTGGTCGCAAAGAACGTTTATGAAGGCATTCTTGAACTGGATACAGATGGATCATTCAACAGGTTTACAGGAGTAAACCCAATCAGATTAAACCCATTCCAGATATTTTCTAGATCATTGATGACAGAAGAACAGCTTGCTCAACTTCAATTATTCTTACCGACAGAATATACCAATATTTCCATTGATGAAAAGAGTTTCATTTATGCAACATCCAAACCTTCTGAAAATAACGCTGAAAACCAAATTCAGCTGATCAATCCGAAGGGCATTGACGTGATCAAGCGCAATGGATACCATCCACCGATGGGTGATATCCAGTATATGGAAGGCATGAACAATTATGTCATTACCGGGCCATCGACCTTAGTGGATATCGCAACCACGAATGATGGTATTTATACCGTTTTGGATCAAAAGAGATCCAGATTATTCACCTATGATTCTGAGGGTGACTTACTCTATATCAACGGCGATGAAGGTTCGCAAAGCGACAAGTTCGATGAAGGTGTCGCGATTGCTTACTTGGGTGATGATTTATTAATTCTAGACAGAAAAACAAGAACAGTCATCGTTTATCAGCTGACTGACTTTGGCATGGCAGTCAATGAAGCGATATCGCTTCATAACCAGGGTGAATTTGAAGAAGCTTCTCTCGTTTGGGAAGAAGTGCTTTTACTCAACACGAACTACGAAATCGCGTATAACGGTATCGGCAAGTTTTACTTAAGAGAAAAGAATTATGCGAAAGCCATGGAATACTTCAACGCAGGCCATGACTTATACTATTATTCAAAAGCATACAAGGGTTATAGAAATGAAGTGCTTAAGGCTAATTTCGGATACATCGTGTTCGGTGTGGTAGTTATTGTCGGAGGCTTGATTGCATTAAAGATTCGATCCACATACAAAAAGGGAGGTTCTGTACTTTATGAAGACTAAACTTAAACGTATATGGTTTGACTATATTCAGTTTCCAAAGTATATCATGTTCCACCCGTTTGATGGATTTGATGAATTCAAACGCTATGAAAAAGGAAAACTCTCCGTTGCGCTTGTCTATATTGGATTGTTCGCTTTTTTCAGAATCTTCTCCTTCCAAAACCTAGGATTCTTAATCAATCCGAACAATCCATTGATGCTCAATTCCCTGCAGGAAATCTTCGCAGTTATTTTACTGTTAGGATTATTTACAGTGGGCAACTGGTCAGTGACGACCTTGATGGAAGGCAAAGGCAAGTTCAAAGAAATTCTCATGGTGACCGGATACGCATTGATTCCTTTGGTGCTGATTGGGTTTCCAGCAGTCATTTTATCTAATTTCTTAACATTGGAAGAAATGGCATTCTATAATTTATTGATGTATATCGCTTATTTGGGAACAGGCTGGATGCTATTCATGGGTATACTGAATATCCATCAATATGGACTGGCTAAAACACTTCTGGCATTTATACTGACGATTGTCTCAATGAGCGTCATGATGTTTTTTGGATTGCTGTTCTTTGATTTAATCCAGCAATTTTTCGCGTTTATTTCTTCGATTTATGAAGAAATAAACTTGCGATATTAGGGAGGACACTATGAAAATTAGAAGAATAGTCATCATTGTTCTCGTTCTATCCTTAATATCGTTATATGTCTTCGCATTTAAGATGCAAGCGAGTGAGAAGGGTGAATCCACATTGATTTCCTTTGACAAGGATGGTTTTGTCGATTCAAATCTGCTTACCGATACCAATAAGCTTGTCGCAGATAATTCCAATTTCTCTCTTTACATCAATGAAACAACATCTTATTTCAAGGTGCTCGATAAGAGTACAGGAGAATTCTGGGAATCGAATCCATCGGTTAGAGATCCTTGGGAAACAGATCCGTCGAAGCCAATCACCAATTCAGCGATACAAAAACAGAAATCAACATTAGAAATTACTTATTTCAATGAAGCTGGTTCACAAACCACGATTAATAATTATCAATTTAGCATTTACCATCCTGAAAGTATCTTAAATGATGAAGGAGAACGTACATATAGCATCAAGTATGTAGAAAATGGAGTTCAGGTTCTATACTTCATTGAAGACTTGGAAGTTGACTACCTCTATTTCCCTAAATACATGCCAAAAGAAGAATTTGAAGCAATGGAAGACTTTAATCTTCTCAGCACGATTGCGTATACCGGGTTCAATCACGATTTTCAAGCTTATGAAATCGTCAACTATACCGGCATGTCCAGATTGGTGAAGAGACGACTCTATGAAGTTTTCTATGAAAAACTGGATTATACAAGAGAACGTGCGATTGATGAAAATGAATCTTATGGTTATTTTGAACAATTTGAAAAGATATTCTTTGAAATCGGAATCGAAATCAAACTGAATGACAAGGGAATCGACGCATCGATCATCAACGAATCCATCGTTGAACCCGATAACGTCAAACTTGCCCGTATTTCGCTCTTACCTCTTTTCGGTACGGCAGTTTCTATTAAGGACACTGTGACAACTGAAGGATACATCGTTGTTCCTGATGGCAGCGGTGCGATTATTGAATTTAATAATGGAAAGTTCTATCAAAACGCTTATCGCAAGCGTCTTTATGGACAGGATTTATCGCTTCTTCCGTATGAAATGGCTGAACAGCAGCAAAAGATCAGTATTCCGTTATTTGGAATGGTGAAAGAAGAAGGCGGATTTGCAGCAATCATCACTCAAGGGGATGCCATGGCAGCAATCAACGCGGATGTCTCTGAACGTATCGATTCCTATAATAAGGCATTTGTAACTTTTAATATGCGTGAAAGCGAATCAGTCACTATCGGCTCAGGGTTTAACCAGTATGGTGTTGACCTTTGGACCAAGAAGTTGGTTCAAACTGATTTCACAGTGAGATTCATATTCCTTGAAGGTACGGATAACAATTATGTCGGTATCGCCAAAGCATATCAAAATTATTTAATCGATACACAAGGTTTGATCTCAACGGATCAAACAACCGGTGCGGTACTCACTACAGAATTCATCGGTGCTTATGACCGTAAAGAATTCTTCTTAGGCATTCCTTATTACGCGCTTGAGTCCCTCACTACATTTGATGAAGCCAAAAAGATTGTGATGGAACTGAATGAACTTGGAATCAACGACATGAATGTCCTATATTCTGGAATTATGAACGGCGGACTCGATAGCAGCATTCATACAAAGTCTGACATTGAACGCGTATTGGGCGGACAAAGAGACCTAAATGCTTTCAATCAATACTTGAATGGTGAAAACATAGAACTCTATAACATGATCGACATCATGACAGCATCCAAGTACAATCGTTTATTCGACCAATACAAATATACTGCAAACAGAATCAGCGGAGCTCTTTCTTTAAATTTCAATTATCACTATCCAACCCGTCTTCCCTATTCGGAAACGACTTATATGCATAGCGGTGATGATTATGTCATCAATCCTTTGTACTATCAAGCGATTTATGATCGTTTCGCTAAGGATTACGATTATAATGGCGTCGCATTCTTAAATATGGGGTCCATTCTCGCAGGAAGCTACAACAAGAATAACGCTTTATATAAACAGGAAGCCATCAGACTTCAACAGTCATTATTATCTGAAGTTGACGAAAAAGTCATGTTGACCAATCCTTTAGGATATGCAATTCCTTATACAGATTACATCACTGACCTTCCAACTGAAACGACACTTTACGCAATCATTGATTATCAAATACCTTTACTACAGCTGGTATTATCGGGTATCGTCGATTATTCAGGCGACAGCATCAATCTATCAAGCGACAGAAGCATTGAATATCAATTCTTGAAGCTGATTGAAACAGGTTCGAATGTCAAGTACACCTTGACTTACGATTCATCTCAGGAGCTCTTGAACACTGAATATAATTACTACATGACGACGCACTACATCAATTGGTTGGACATGATTGAAGAACAGATTACAGAAATCAACGACATCGGAGTACACGAGGGGTATCTTGTTTCCCACGAACAGTTATCACTTAATGTCTTTGAGGTAACTTATTCCCATGGATTAAGAATCGTTATCAACTATAACTTAACCAGCGTGACCGTAGAAGGCCATCTCGTTTCAGGCATGGATTATTTCATATTGGAGGGGGCATAAGATGAAGAAAAATAAAATGACCACCACTCCAATTGAAAAACAAGAGAACCGCAAAAAGTATCTCGTCAGCTATAAAAAAGAAAAACTCATCATGAGCATTGTTTTCCTTTTACCGTGGCTGTTTGGTTTAGCCTTTCTATTTGTTATTCCCCTATTTAGATCGTTTAGATACAGCTTCTTTAATTTGACGCCTCAATCAGGTCAAATACTAGAGGAATTCATCGGTTTTGACAATTACTTATACGCAATCAATACACACGTCACCACAACATCAAGCTTCAAGGTTGAACTGCTCACAACGACGTTCGACGTGGCCATCAATTTACCAGTGCTTTTGATTTTCAGCTTATTCATCGCAGTGATGCTGAACATGAAATTCAAAGGCCGTGCGATTGTCCGTGCAATTTTCTTCGTCCCTGTCATTTTGAACTCTGCAGCAGTAGCAACCGCTTTAGGAAGCGGGGACGCGATTAACGCTATTTTGGAACAATCTGGAATCGGTACAATCTTTGATTTAGAGTTTTACTTATTACAAACCGGAATGGCACCATTCCTGATTACCTTCATCACCGGTTTGATTGATCGAATCTATGACATTTTAGCATTGGCAGGCGTGCCGATCCTTCTCTTCTTAGCAAGCATCCAATCGATACCCAAGCATCTATATGAAGCAGCTAAAATCGAAGGCGCGACAGGTTATGAAATGTTTTGGCTGATTACGTTGCCAAACGTCACACCACATATCATCACAGTCACTGTCTTCGCCTTAGTCGATACCTTCTTAACATCCCCAGTATCTAGAATCATCAGTGATGAACTAAACGTTCAACACTGGGGCTTGTCATCAGCAATGGCGTGGATCTATGTTGGAACCATCGTTGTTTTATTGCTGATTATTGGTGGAATCGCCAAACTCTTGAAGATTGGAGAGTCGCACTATGAAAACTAAGATCATGAATTACTTCAAGAACTTGATTCAAAGTATCAGAAACAAATTTAACGACCCAGTCGTCAATATGAGAAGAAGCAGAAAGATTCAAGCATTCGCGATGGCTTCAGTTAGAACTATTTTACTTGCAGGATTATGCTTCGTTATCTTGTTCCCGACGATTCAGCAGATCTTACAAGCACTTCGTGCACCTCAGGATGTCAATAATCCAGCAGTTATTTGGATTCCTGAAACCTGGTCAGTCATGAATATTAAGATTGCAGCGATGGTTTTGGATTATAAAGCTGCTTTATTCAATACAGCGAAGCTCAGTTTTATCTCGATGTTCCTGCAGATTGCATCTACTGCTCTGGCAGGATATGCATTCTCGAGACTTAAATTCAAGGGCAGCAATATCTTATTCATCCTCGTTATTTTAACGATTATCGTTCCACCTCAAGCCTTATCTCTTGCTCAATATTTCTATTTCAGGGATTTCAGGATTGGTTTCTTGGAATGGTTTGGCATTGATACCAGATTACTCGGCAAAGAAGGCGCAATCTATTTGATGAGCGGACTCGGCATGGGTATCCGATCTGGAATATTCATTTACATTTTCAGAAGCTTCTTTAAAGGATTGCCTAAGGAATTGGAAGAATCAGCAATCATTGATGGAGCAAGCGTCTTTAGAACATTCTGGAGCGTCATGCTTCCTAATGCGCGCGGTGCATTGGTGACTGTTGGATTATTCGCGTTTGTATGGCAATGGAATGATGCATATTATGTGAAGATTTTTGAAGTCTCCACGGCAGAATTCCCGCTTTTGACCATGAGACTCTTGAATGCGGCAGAAGGCATGTATGCCTCCCTGTTCTACACGGGAGCATTAAACTTAATCGGTCAAGACGTTTGGGCGAACCCAGTATTCCTGTCATTAATTTCTAACGTATCTGCATTACTCATGATGTTACCACTATTAATTATGTATTTATTTGTTCAAAAATCATTCGTTGAATCTATTGAGAGAACCGGTATCGTCGGTTAGAGGTCTATATGAAGGGTGAAAAGGTATTGATTCAAAAACTGAATACAGTTGCTGATTGGATCATTCGAATCGTCATGATTAACATCATCACGATCATTTTATCCCTTCCAATTATCACCTTATACCCTGCAGTATCAGCTGGTTACCGTTTATTTAGCGACTATGTTAATAAGGATGAAGTTCATATCATCAGCGGTTATTATGAGTATTTTAAGAAGGATTTATGGAAGAAGATTGTTTTAGGATTGGTCTTTGTGCTCGTCATCATCTTGGGATATGCCAATGTTACCTATTATTTAGAGTATGTGAATCAGGAAAGCGGGCTATTCTATTTGATGGGTTATTATGTCACCATCATCTTGTTGATGATCGCCTTTGTTGTCGTTCTCTATTCATTTACAGTCGTGAGCGTTTATCCTAAAGCGAAGTATATGACCATTTACAAGCTATCCTTTTATCTTTCAGGAAGATATTTCCTCAAGACAATTCTTTTGATTGTTTCTACAGTATTGCCATTCTTATTATTGCTCACACCTCTTACCGCAGTGATGTTTGTGTTCTCAGGTGTTTCACTTTCTATTCTTTTAAATGTCATCTTGACAAGACAGGCTGTTATCTATTTGAAGGGGCTTGGTGAGAAAAATGTTTAAATTCGGAATTGAAATGATCGATGAGCATTTGGATTTATTCAAACAAAAACGTGTTGGATTGATCACCAACCCAACTGGAGTCACCAATGATTTTACAACAACGATTGAAGTGCTTTCTAAAAAGACGAATCTGGTATCCTTGTTTTCTCCTGAACACGGCGTCAGGGGAGATCTACAAGCAGGCGTGACATTAGATACATATCAGGACTTAGAAACTGGATGCCAGGTCTATTCGCTTTATGGTGAAAACAGAAAGCCAACCAAGGAAATGATGGACACCATTGATATCCTTTGCTATGACATCCAAGATGTCGGAGCACGATATTATACATTTGTTTACACGATGGCGTATGCCATGATGGCATGCAAAGAATTTGATAAGGAGTTTGTTGTTTTTGACAGGCCGAACCCTGTCGGAGGCGTTGAAGTCGAAGGTAATATTTTAGATATAAAGTTCAGATCGTTCGTGGGTTATTACCCGCTCACGCAGCGCTATGGATTGACCTTGGGCGAACTAGCCATGATGTTCAACGAAGAGTATGAAATCGGCTGCAAGCTTCATGTGATTAAGATGCAAGACTGGAAAAGAAATGATCATTATCAGGACTTAAACCGTCACTGGATCATGCCATCACCAAACATTCCGACAACAGATACGCTCTATGCTTATTTGACAACCTGTTACTTTGAAGGAACCAATGTCTCTGAAGGAAGAGGGACAACGAAGCCGTTTTCAGTCTTTGGCGCTCCATGGATGGATGCTGAAAAGCTGATTGGTGAACTGAATAAACGAAACCTACCGGGCGTCACCTTTAGAAAGATTTATTTCACTCCGATGTTTTCAAAACACCAAAATGCTTTATGCCAAGGTGTTGAACTGTTTGTTACGGATGTTCATCAGTACAAACCAGTTTCAACGGGATACACCATCCTGTACTTAGTGAGAGATTTATTTACTGAATTCAAATTTTTAGAACCATACAGACCCGGAGGAAATCAGATGATTGATCTGCTTACCGGTGATGATTATGTGAAAACCAAGCGACTCAATTTAGAGGAAAGTTTGGAAAGAATTAAGAAAGATTCATTAGTTTTTAAAGCAAAGAAAGAGAGGTACCACCTATATGAAATATGATTTGAATAAAATGACATTAGAAGAAAGAATAGGTCAGCTCTTTATGTTTGGTTTCGATGCGCTTGAAATCAACGATCACGCTTTAAAACAAATACGAGATTACAAGATCGGCAACGTGATTCTATTTGCCAGGAATGTTAAATCTCCTGAACAAGTTTTCAAACTCAATCAAAACCTGCAAAAACTGGCGATGACAGAAATAGGAATACCCTTATTCATCAGCATTGATCAAGAAGGGGGAATGGTGACCAGAATCAACACTGGCGCAACCTTCTTTCCCGGAGCGATGACCACAGCTGCAACCGGTGATTCCAAGAATGCTTATTTAATTGGAAAATACATGGGGCGTGAATTAATCAGTCTCGGCATCAATATGAATTACGCTCCAGATTTAGATGTCAATAACAATCCTAAAAATCCAGTAATCGGTGTCAGAAGCTATTCCGATAATCCAGAAACTGTTGCAGAATTCGGTACCGCCTTCATCAAGGGCTTGCAAGAAAACGTCATTGCTACCGGCAAACACTTTCCAGGACATGGCGATACCCATGTCGATTCTCATTTGGCATTACCTATGGTTCCCTATGACATGGACCGTTTGAACAAGGTTGAACTTGTCCCCTTTAAACGCGCCATTCAAAAAGGAATCAAAGCCATCATGACCGCACATATCAATTTCCCTGCGCTTACAGAAAACGGATTGCCCTCAACGTTATCCAAACGCTGCATGACAGGATTCTTGCGTGAAGAATTGGGATATGAAGGCTTGATTGTCACAGATTGCATGCAGATGAAAGCCATTCAAGATAACTATACGACCGTTGGTGCATCCCTTACAGCTATCTTAGCAGGTGCGAACATTTTATGTATCTGCCATTCACAAGACCTTCAATCTGGAGCAGTCAACTACATTAAAGAATCTGTATTGAACCATAAGATTTCAATCGAGACAATCAACGAACGTGTAGCCAGAGTGCTTAAGTATAAAGAAGCGTTGAATCCAATCGATTTGAATGCGACTTATGATTCCGTCAAATCAATCGTTGAAAACAAAGAAACGAAAGAGTTCTCTTATAACGTTGTTAGAAATGCGCTGACGTTGGTAAAAGGCAAACCATTGAAGCTTAAGAAGAATGCTTTATTCATCGGAGTTCTTCCTGTAGCAACAACCATCGCAGATGAATCAGACGGACAACATAGCATCATCAAACAGATTAAGAAGGATCTCACAACTTTAGATACGATGACGCTTCCCGTTCAACCTTCATCAGAAATCATCGGTGAAATCGTTAAAAATGCTGAAAAGTATCAACAGGTTGTCTTATGCACCTATAATGCCAACATTTATCAGTCTCAAATTGAACTGATTGATAAACTATCTGATATGAAGATTGAACTTCATGTCATCTCTATGAGAAATCCTTACGATCTTCACTATGCAAAAAAGATTGAAAACTATGTTTGTATCTATGAATACACACCAAACTCTGTACGAGCACTCCTAGAGTACTTAAGAGGGGAATTGATACCAAAAGGTATGATTCCAGTCAGTTATGAATAAATATATTATCGGAATTGACGGTGGCGGAACAAAAACACTTGGCGTCCTCTTTGACATCAATGGCAAAGAATTAAGAAGAGTTGAACATGGATTCTCAAACTTCTCCATCGATGAAGACATCGCGAAATCCAATGTTGAACATACAATCGAAGATTTAGAAAAAGATTTAGAACCTAATCGTGAGCTTTTCATTCAAATGGGCATCGCAGGATATTCAAAGATTAAGAAAAGCACACTTTTCATCAAATCATTAGAAAAAAAGTTTGATGCAACAGTTGATTTAGATTCAGATGCGATTATTGCGCTTTACTCAGTCAAAAAAGATAAAGACATCAACGTCATCATGGTCATCGGTGGCACAGGAAGTGTCTTAATGGTCACTGATGGTGAAAAAACGAATCTCATCGGAGGCTTTGGCCATCTCTTAGGGGATGAAGGCTCCGCATATCATTTATCAATCACCGCTCTAAAAAAAATCATTGAAGAAAAAGAAAGCAATTTATCCTACAGTAACTTATCAGAAATGATTCTCAAAGAAATTGACGTCATTGATTATCAAGACATTAAAAACTTTGTTTATAACAGCAACAAAAGCGATATCGCAAAATTATCCAAGTTCATTGCGGATTGCGCGCTCAAGCAAGACCAGGATGCTATCGACTTATTGAAGATGGAAGGCAAGCATCTTGCAAAACAAACGATTAACGCATATAACAAATCGAGCCACAAAGAGAAAGTCATTATCGCGTTAAGAGGTGGATTTCTCCTCAATGCGCCTTATGTAAAAGAAACATTGATTGAAGAACTAAGAAAGAGTATAAAAGATTTTGAAATTGATATTTATCCGATTGAACCAGTGATTGGAGCATATTATTTAGGATTTTTAAAACTTTCTAAGAGGTGTGAATCATGATTGATATCAGTAAAATCAGCACAGAAAAAAGAAATGAAAACACAAAGAATATTGACTTGGTGTCTACAGCTGAAATTCTAAGACTTATCAATAACGAGGATAAAACAGTACCAATCGCAGTTGAAAAAGCGATTGATCAAATTACCATAGTTGTTGATATGGTCACTGAAACCTTTAAAAAGGGTGGAAGATTGCTTTATCTTGGAGCAGGCACAAGCGGCAGGCTTGGAGTTTTGGATGCAAGCGAATGTCCGCCAACCTTTGGCGTTTCAACAGACATGGTCACCGGTATTATTGCTGGTGGAGATCGGGCACTTCGAATTTCTGTAGAAGGCGCTGAAGATTCAAAAAAACAAGCAAAAGATGATTTAAAGCACCACCATTTAAAGGATTCTGATTTTGTAATCGGAATCGCAGCAAGCGGACGCACGCCTTACGCAATCGGCGGTATTGAGTATGCCAATGAAATCGGCTGTAAAACTGGATGTATCACAACCAGCGCAGATTCAGAAATCGCGAAAGTCGCAAAATATCCGATTGAAGCCATCACAGGCGCTGAACCATTGACTGGTTCAACGCGCATGAAGTCAGGTACTGCTCAAAAACTGATTTTGAATATGATTACAACTGCCTCCATGGTAAAAATCGGTAAGGTTTATGAAAATCTGATGATTGATTTGCAGATGAACAATGACAAGTTGGTATCCAGAGCGCAACGCATCGTCATGGAAGTCACTGGTGTGACCAGAGAAGTTGCAGAAGAATACTTATTAAAATACAACTCCGTTAAATATGCAATATTTGGAATCATTTCCAAGGTAGAAGACCGCAACAAGATTGAAGAACTTCTTGATGAGCATAACGGCAACATTAGAGAATCACTAAAGAAAAATAGATAAGCATATCAGAAGTATTGGAGTGAACATATGAAAATTATTATTTGCAAGAATTACGAGGAAATCTCAAAAAAAGCTGCATCCATCGTCATGAAGGAAATCCGGAAGAAACCAGATTTGAATATCGGTTTGGCGACTGGATCATCTCCAATCGGTTTGTATAAAAACTTGATTGAAGCCTACAAAAAAAACAAGATATCCTTTATGGATGTCAAATCTTACAATTTAGATGAATATATTGGAATCGAAAGAAGCCATCCGCAAAGCTACTATTCTTTTATGCATGAAAATTTATTTAAGCACATCGATATCCAAGAGAAGAACATCCACATTCCAGAAAACGACATCACAAGAATTGATGATCTTGCAGCTGACTATAATAGCGAACTTCATGAAAATCAGTTGGATATTCAAATCCTCGGTATCGGATCCAATGGTCATATCGGATTCAATGAACCTGGAACGCCTTTGGGTAATGAAACCTTCATTGTCACTCTAGATGAGCAAACCAGAATGGATAACTCCAGATTTTTTGAAAATATTGATGAAGTTCCTAAGTTCGCGATAACAATGGGTATCAAGAACATCATGTACTCAAAGAAAATAGTATTGGTCGCTTCAGGTAAAGAAAAAGCCAAGGTTGTTTATAAGATGATTAAAGGCAAAGTGACAAATAGCTTGCCGGCATCCATCTTGCAGCTACACCCCGATTGCACTGTTATTTTGGATGAAGCATCTGCATCAGTGCTGGTAAAAAAAGCTGCAGCAGAACATCAAAAATTTAACAAAACAGTCAAACAATCTCCTATCAAACCTTGATTTAAGAACTTACAATAACGAGAAATTTTTCTCGTTTTTATTTACATGTTATAATAAAAAGAGAAGAACGATGAATCTAAAAAAATCGGCGGATACATGATGAAAAAAATAACTTATGTTTTAACAATTATATTGTCAATTCTAGGACTTTCAGCATTTCAAGTAAGTCCTTTAAATAGTATTGCTGCAGATGAAACATATGATGCGGTTTATTTTGGTTCCCTTTATTGTACAATCTGCCAAAACCTTGAAACTGAAGATCTAGCGTTTGAAAGATTGGAAGCACAAGGAGTTATGGTTCAAAAGATTATTCTTGAAGAAGACAGCGACAACACTTCACTCTTCAGAAATTACCAGTTTACTTTTGATGTCTCATCCAATGAAAGCATGGTTCCGATTATATTTGTCGGAGATCGTTATTTTGCTGGAAGAACAGATATCAACAATGCAATTGATTCATTTGAAATCAGAGACATCGCTCAATCAACTCAGATGCTTGAGATCATGGTTGCTCCACCGAGTGACTTCTCACTGGTTTACTTTATATTGTTGGGATTTGTAGATGGGGTCAATCCTTGCGCGATTGCAATGCTTTTACTCTTCATTTCTCTTTTGGGGTTCACCAAGAAAAAAAGCATTTTGATTCCAGTAGCTTTAACATTCATTTCAGCAATCTTCATCAGTTATTTCTTATTTGGAACTATCCTCTATCAATATCTTTATCAGCTGAGATTCCTATCCTTTCTGGTGAAGACCATTCCATGGATTATCGTTGGAATATCAGGTATATTATTTCTCTTGAACTTTTATGATTTTATTGTAACGATGCTTCAAAAATATAATCTTGTTAAAAACCAGCTTCCAAGAGGGATTCAAAAGTTCAACAGGAAAATGATGGAGCGTTTCACAAAGAAGATGGATGAAGGCAGCAAGTCAATTTATGTGATCACATTCTTGATTGGATTGATTATCTCATTCACTGAATTTCTATGTACAGGGCAGGCTTATCTGACAGCAATCCTTCACTTGATTCATTTCACTGATAATGTCGGAAGAGGTTTATTGTTACTGGCAATCTACAATCTGATCTTTGTTTTACCATTGATCATCATCACGCTCATTGCTTACAAGACACAATCGATTCAATCCGTTTCCATTTTCATGAGAGAAAAACTGCACTGGATCAAATTGTTTAATTCAATTGTTTTCTTAGCCATTTTGATTTATTATCTTTTATTCATGATTTAGAGGTGAAAAGATGAAAATAAAACTGATCATCACAAATGAGAATAAGGATGTCGTTTTCAGGGGAAACGCATATGATTTACCAGTTCAATATGAGGAGATCAAGAAAAAATCGATTGAGCTTTTCGATGATGACGAACCTTGCATCATCCATCAATCCTATGCCATACAAAAATTAATGGATGGCTTCTTGAAGCAATTTCAAGGTATTGATGTTCATGAAGTTAAATTCAAAGATATTCAAGAAGATTATCGTTTCATAAAACTAGATCACATTGAGGATTTATATTTAACCATCAAGAGGTGAATGATGAAAACTATTTATTTGGACCATGCAGCAACGACTCCGCTTTCTCCAATCGCTTATGAAAAAATGAAGCCTTTTTTAGAAGGTTTTTATGGCAATCCATCATCCATTCACGAGTTGGGAGCACTTTCTAAAAAGGCGATCAATGAAGCCAGAAAAAAAGTAGCGAACATCATCAACTGCAAGCCATCTGAAATCGTCTTCACATCCGGTGGAACTGAAGCGACTAATTTAGCGATTCTCGGATACGCTGAAATGCATCCAGAAAAAAAGGAAATCATCACGACGAAGATTGAACATCACGCCACCCTTCACACCTGTAGCTATCTGGAAAAGAAGGGCTATGTGATTCACATGCTCGATGTCGATCATGAAGGATTCATCAATATCAAAGATTTGATAGAAAAAATGAACGGACACACCCTGATGGTATCTGTAATATGGGGTAACAACGAGATCGGAACGATTCAAGACTTAAATATGATTTCTTCGATCTGCAAAAAGAACAATGTAGCACTTCATGTGGACGCAGTCCAGATGATAGGAAATATGAAGATAGATTTGAGTCAATTGGATATTGATTTAATGACGGTATCCGCACATAAGTTTTATGGACCAAAAGGCATTGGATTTTTATACAAGAAAGATACTTTTCAAATTGAAAATCTCATTCATGGCGGCATGCAGGAATCAGGTCACCGACCAGGAACAGAGAATGTAGCGGGAATCATTGGTCTCGCAGAAGCACTTGAACAATCATCTAAAAATCTTGATACATACAAAAGTCATTTATCTAATCTATCAAAGAAATTATATGAGGTTTTAAGAAAGAAGATTCCATCAATCAGATTGAACGGCCCACAACTTGGAGAAACACGATTACCGGGAATTCTCAGCTTATCTTTTAATGATATCAAAAGCTTTGATTTGGCATTCGCCTTAGATCAAGAGCATATTTATGTATCAACGGGTAGCGCATGCAACGCGACTGATATCAAGCCTTCTCATGTTTTATGTGCGATTAAGCAAACTGACATCAAACAGACAGGAACGATCAGGGTTTCTTTTGGAATTCAAAACAAGCTTGAAGACATTGAATATATCGCAGAAAAGATTGAAGAAATATATCTCAGTCATCGGTCATAAAAAACAAATGAGTCCTAAGTTTCGGACTCATTTTTCATTTTCATTTGTTTGAGATATTCAATATACCCAAGCTTGTTGAATGTGTAGAACTCTTCAGCTTCTTCAACTGTACTGACTCCAAGAACAATTAATAATTCTTTCGCAAATTCTAATGGTGCGCTCCCGTTCGCAGTAACGATATGTTGATCACTGACAGCTTGGGCATTTTGATAGTTGGATTTATTCTTATATTTTGAGTTTGGGATCGATAACAAATCATTTAAATCGTTGCTGGTATGCTTGACATGATTGATGAGTCCATGTGTTGCCAAAAATTGAGAAGCATCGCAAATCGCACCGACAACTACATTTTCTTTGATTGCTTGTTGGACCATTGGAATGAATAATTCAGATTCCTTGGTGCGCCAAGAAGTTCCACCAATCAGGATAAGTCCTTTGAAGTGTTTTGGTGCTGAATTTAAATCGTAGTCGGGGAATGTCTTAAATCCACCGATGGATTCAACTGCTTGTTTGGTGAGGGATAATGTTTTTACAACAAACCCGCTACTTTTCTGAAAACTCTTTTCCATAATTTCTGCAGCAAGAAACGAACCCTCCCAATCTGCATATTTTTCAAGCAACACAAATAGAATTTCTTGATCCATGACTACACCTCAACTTATTTTTATTATTTATGACTCATTATATCAAAATCACCTGAGAGCAGCAATGATTTTAACTATTTATTTGATTGTTTTCTTCATCGTAGCAAAGCTTTTAAAAACCTTAAATCCAGCATCAAGATAGATGAAACGTGCGGGATTTTGATTACCGGTGTATAGAGTCATATAAGAAGCACCCATCTCTTTCAATCGTTGACACAGCATGAAAAAGAGAGTTTTTCCTATTTTTTTACCGCGTTCAGATTCTAAGATTCCGATACCCGCAAAATAACCTCTCCCGTTTGGTTCAACTTTAAGAGGTCCGGTGAATCCAATCACCCGATTATTTTTCAACGCGACTAGAAGAGGTAGGACATGTTCAGCTTTTTCGTTATCTAGGATGACATCTCTCCAATGGGGTGCGTGGATGTCTTCAGTGAACTCAATTAAGCCCTTATGTTTTTTAGGATCATAAAAAGCGATTTCGATTCCCTCTTGTTCATTAAGATTTAGATGATCAATGACATCATCAGGAATGACAAATGAGGATAAGTCCCGATAATACGTGTCTTGGATGCTGTGCACCAAGTATGTATGATGTTGGTAAAGTTCAAAGTTTTCTTCATCAAGCAGAACTCCTTGATAACAAGGGTGCACGACATTCTTTTTTGGATACCAAGATAAAGAGATTGGATTCATGAAATGGATGAGAATTTCGTTGGTCTGACCATCCTTTCTAATGATAGATTCAAACGCCTCTAGTAAATTGTTCTTGATTTCTAAGGAATCCCCGATTAGCATCGTGATATAGCATTGTTTTTCACGCATGTGCCAAATCATGAAGCCATTGATGTTCAACCCTTCTTGACTAACTCTTGCAAATCCTTTTTTAACCATGCGCAGGAAATCTTCTGATGATAGTAAAACAAACGTTTTATCTTCTAACGTTTTCTTCATATAATACTGATAGAGTTGATTCAAATCATTGATTTCGTTGATTTTTATCATGATGAGATTCCTCAACTCCATTATAATGGAATATTCGAACATTCGATTGAGCAATCATGGAAAGTTTTTTACAGAATAAGAATAAACAGGCCAACATCAAGCTGACATCTTGCACATCTAATCATCTTCCACTATACTATCAATGACGAATTACATCCGAAAGAGAGATATTATGAACCGAACCTTCTCACTCCTCTGGTTACTCACTATATTATTCACGTTTTTTGGTTGTAAAATACCTTCTGAACCGATTCCCACAGAACCGGATGTTTTTGTTGATGTTCAAGTGACATTCGATTTGGATGGCGGGCTTTGGAAAAGCAATATATTTTCTACTGAAGAGCCAGAGCATGTATTAACCATCACTGCCTTGAATAATACCACAGGAACGGCACTCACATTAATTAATACCAAGGATGTATCTTTAAGATGGTTTTATAAGATGTTCATTGTTTACAATCCAAGTTATGAGGCTTATGAAGTAGTTGGAAAGGATGCTGCGGATAACTCGGTATCTAACTTAAATCTTCCAGATTATGACTATATAATTGCTATTCATGACAATTTAGTAGATCAAGCGACCAAAGATATCATGTTCAGCTATGTAGAAAACACCGATGAACGGTTATTTCTCTTATTTGATCAAGAGTTGAACACTTATGAATCTGGTAATCTGGAAATGTCAGTTTACCCAGAAGATCATATCAATTTCAACTATACCGAAACTCTTAATCTCTCAAGTGTTCTTCCGACTCCAGTTCGAGATGAATTCATCTTCAATGGATGGAGCGATGGAGTTAATATATACTCTGTTTTTCCGAGATATCTTGAAAGTAAAGGCATATCAAACATCACTTACCATGCCGTATGGGAGGGATATACTGTGGAAGCGTTAGAAGATTACTTAATTGAATTTATTCCGTTGGTTGCTACAACTGACCTTGAATTGCCTACGACCTACAGCAAATATCAAATTTCATGGTCATCTGATTATGAAAATATTATCAGTCCAGCAGGTCAGTTTACCAAGCCTTATCAACAGACAGTCGTTACCTTGACTGCAACCATAACGACTGAAGAAGAAACATTCAATAAGATTTATGAAATTCAAGTCGATGGATATAAGGAATTAACTACAGGAATCGCATCCAGCTATATTTATAGGAACTATCATCTATTGAATGATGAATTCTTTGAAACTCTGGATATCATCAATACTGCTTTCATCACTGCAACCGATGATGCATCCTTGATTGGAACAACTTACTTAGCGAACGTTGAAACATACATTATGCCAAGAGCGAAGATTCATGGAAACTGGGTAATTATGTCCGTCGCTCCGGAATCCTCATGGTCAGTCATCGCAGCCAGTCCAACCTTAGTCAATACATTCGCAGATCATATCGTCGAAGCAATCAATACCTATGGATTTGATGGGGTCGATATTGACTGGGAAACACCAAGGTCTGGAGAAGAAGCGAGATTTACTGAATTGATGCGTGTTGTTTCCATGAAGGTTAAAGCGAATAATCCAAACCATTTAGTGACTGCAGCGATTGCCGGTGGCATGTGGCAGCCACCCATGTATGATTTGATAAATTCACAGCAGTATATGGATTATATCAATATGATGACATACGGCATGACTTCCAGCAGCGGATATTATCAAAATGCATTATTTAGAGATACGACAAACCATCATCCGACATTTGGTGTGGGCAGAACATTGACAAGCTGTTCCATTGAAGAAAGCGTAGCAATCTATCACGATACGTATAGTATTCCCTATTCGAAAATCATTGTTGGGGTTGCATTTTATGGAATGAAACAGATTAGATCATTCAATTCAACAACACAAACTTGGTCAAGCTGGACAGGTGACGGATCAGTCTATTATGCATACATCGTGAATAACTACCTATCAAATAGCACGTATACGAGATATTATGATGCAAGCGCGGGTGTTCCATACATTGTTAAAAATGACGGGACAGAATTCGTTTCCTATGATGATCCAAGATCTATTGAAGATAAGAGCGCATATATTTTAGATATGGAGCTTGGCGGTATGATGTATTGGGAAAATGGAACAGATACGACAGGCACGTTGCTTTCGGCAATGCGTTTGGGGCTTAACAAGTAATCAAAAAAGTAATATGATGGTCCTCGGACTGTCATATTTTTCTTATGAAATCGCATATTTCAATCATTTATTCTATTCCATCATTCATGATATTCCTTATGTTAAAGTGATTGTTTGTTGTTTAATAAAGTGAAATTGTGTCAATTAGCTGAAATTGAATGAATTTAATATAGAATTGGTGCATTTAAAAATAGGAAATAACGATAGTTTGATATAATATAGGCGCTATGATAAAAAGAAAAGCAATACTTGTCATTTTAATCGCTGTGGTAATTCTTTATACGGCATATTATATAGTTCTAAGATTTACCAGCCCAATGCATGATTTTCACGATCAAATAAATCTTGGTTCTCTATTCATGATGTCATTTTTAATGATGATTTATGGTGTAGAGCTTAAAAATAAGAAATTATATAGTGCTGCAACCGTCTTAATGATGTATGCAGTTTTTGAATTCCTGCAGCATCAATTAGGATTATACCAAGATGGAATCATTGTCAATAAACCAATCGATGCCGTATACCATTTTGTAAATTCGATAGCTTTGGCTGTTGTTGCTTTCAGCATTTACACTGAAATCATCCTGCATCAAAAGATTGCACAAATTACGAATGCATCTTATGATCAAACGGAAGCGATTTTTATTGAATACTTCAAAAAAACAGGGAAAATCAAGATCGAATTTTCATCGCAGTTTCAAAAGAAATATAATCTTAACTATAAAGAATACGAGTCCACTCTAAATGATTTTAAAGAATTTGTTCATCCTGAGGATCAACAAATATTCACATATTTCCAAACATTCACACAAGGAATAAAGACCACAAGCGCTATATTCAGGGTTAGACTTCCACTGATGGAACCTTATGTATATCTCTTTGTCAGAGGTTCATACACGCTTGAGCAACGATATGTTTTTGTTGGCTTTGACGTAACTGATTTTGAAATGACTCAAAGGTCTCTAGAAGATAAGAAAGTCCAATACGATTTGTTGGAAACCGAAAGTAAGCAAATCATTGCGAGCACACAGAGTTTGATCGTAAAAGTTGATGTGCATGGAATAATCGTTTTCGCTTCCGATAGCTTTACTAAGATTTTTGGTGGAGCAGATAGAAAAGTAATAGGCGAGAGTATATTTAAAATCTATCAACTCAAAAATCGGCATGATTTTCCGTGGTTTGATGAAGCGATAGAAAGCTATTCATCTTCAGATCAAAGTATTATAACCATCAATGATGATAAAAGATATATATCCTGGAAAAATGACGTACTGTTTGATGCCAATGGAAAAGTTGAATTTGTTGTTTCTGTAGGGCAGGATATCACCGACCTCATTGAACTTAACCAACGTCTTGATTATCAAAGCAAGCATGATGTCTTAACAGGTTTACTTGATTACAAGGGTTTGTTCGATACCATACAAACAATGAAAAACATAGAAAGCGCCATTTGTTTTTTCATTGAACTCAGAAATTACTCATTGATTGCAAGTTATTATGGAAATGAAATCTCGGATGCTTTGATTCAGCAGGTTGCAGAAGAATATATTGCTATGGAGATAAGCAATCGTTTAATTGCGAGATACTCAAGCAATCAATTCGTTTATATCGCGATCAACCCAACGGAAACCGAACTGGATTATTTGCAAAAAACGTTTCAAAATGGAGTATTCAAAGTTTATGATGTTCAAAATGTGGCAGTTCAAACAAAGAAAAATATTGGATATTCTGAATATCCAAGTGATACGACTAGCTTGACAGAACTCATTTCGTTCTCAATTCTTGCAATGCGTGAATCTTCTATACAGGAGCACAATACCATTTTCAAGTATGTGACAAAGATGAGCGAGCAATTGATTCAAAACGTATCCTTGGCATATGAACTTTATCAAGCAATTCTCAATTCAGAAATAGAAGTACATTTTCAACAAATTGTTGATGTAAGTTCAGGTGCTATTGTTTATATTGAAGCTCTTGCAAGGTGGCATGACAAAGAAAAAGGTCAGATTCCACCTGAGCACTTTATTCGTATCGCCAAACAATCTAATTTGATTGATTTGCTCGATGAGTACCTTGCCAAAAAGGCTATTACTGCATATGCTGAGATACATAAAAGGGATTTATATAAAAAAACAAAATTGACACTCAACTTATCTCCGGGAACCTTTTTACGAGATGATTATATTCATATACTTAATGCTCAAGTTGAAAAGAATCATTTGAATCAAACAGATATTGTCATTGAAGTTTCCGAAAATACGTTTGTCCGTGGATTTGATATCTGCAATGAGTTTATCAATAAGTATAAAGATTTTGGGTACATCATTGCTATTGATGATTTTGGAAGTCATTATTCTTCTCTTTCCATTTTAGATTCGATCAATTATGATATCATCAAGATCGATGGATCATTTATTACCAACATGGAATCAGAAAAGAATAGCATCATTGTTCAAATGATTATTAAGATAGCTAAATTGGAAGGCAAGCGTGTGATAGCAGAAGCGGTTGAATCCAAAGAAATCTGCGAAGAGTTGGTGCAGATGAACTGTTTCTTGCATCAAGGATATTATTTCCATAAGCCCGAAAAACTTTAAGAACCACTCAAAAAGTGGTTTTTTATTTATAGTGTTTTATTCATGCGTGTTATAATGATTATACTGCGATTATAAAACCTCATCTATGATGAAGGAAATTACATAATATGAAAAAGGATGTACTGCATGAAAAAACTACTTTTGTTAATCTTTACTGCATTATCCATATTTACCTTGTTTTCCTGTCAGGAAGCTGAAGAGCCTATTGATTTATTTTCAGAAACATTGATTCAATTTTCTGGTGAAGATACCATGAGCCATGTTACAGATGACTTCACTGTCATCTTGGAATCATCCATACTTTTGGATACTGAGATTCTATGGTCAAGTAATCTTCATTCCGTGATTATTTTTGATGGAAACCAAGGGCTTGTGACTAGACCTGATGAAGATACAGAGGTTGTGATTACAGCATCTGCAATTGTTGATTATAAGCAGTATACAACCAGTTTCACTTTAACTGTAATTGCTGAGGAAATGATTCAAGAAAACTTCTATGTATCGTTTAATTCAAACGGTGGAAATTACACACCGAGTGCTTTACTTGCTGGAGTAACAGGATTGATTGCTGAGCCTGCTGAACCAACAAAAGAAGGATATACATTTGATGGTTGGTATCAAAATAGCGCATTATCAATCATTTGGAACTTCTCTACTGACCAGGTCACATCATCCATGACGCTTTATGCGAAATGGGTCTTGATTGTCATTGATGATTTAGAGCTTACAGTCACTTATCAATCCAATGGCGGTAATTATACCCCTGAGGATCAGATTGTCATTGAAAATGGATATGCGAATCAACCTGTTGATCCAACGAAAGAAGGATATACATTTGATGGTTGGTACCAAGATATCTCATTGATATCAGTATGGGATTTTACTACCGATCAAGTCACATCTTCCATGACGCTTTATGCGAAATGGATTTTGATTGTCATTGATGATTTGGAGTTCACAGTCACTTATCAATCCAATGGCGGAGATTACACCCCTGAGGATCAGGTTGTCATTGAAAATGGTTTCGCTAATCAACCTGTTGACCCAACCCAAGAAAACTATATATTCTCAGGATGGTATCTTGACCAAACACTGACATCCTTATTTGATTTTGAACTGCTTCCAATCACAGAAGACATCACACTGTATGCAAAATGGGTTGAAGTCATTGAAGGTGGTGGAGAAGTTGAAGAAGGGATTGTTTATGTAGAAACCTTTACAACACTTACTGCTAGCTCATCAAGCTATACTGCATTTTCTTATACCGGAATCAATCAGATACTTTGGAATGCCGCTGGTGCCAGAGGAGATCAACCACTTGATGGAAAAGCGATACTCCTTGCTGGCAAAATGGATAACTCAAAGCTTTCAGCAACGATTGATGGAGGAATTGAAAATCTAACTTTTGATGTCCTTAGGGGATTTACCAATATCAATGAAAGAAAAGTAGAAGTTCTGATTAATAGTGTTTCTTATGGAATATTCAATATTGATCCTGAATCAGCAGTCAAGCAGACGTTCACCATTCCTGATATTGATATCACTGGAGAATTTTTACTAGAGTTTGTTCATACGACAGGTGTTGAGGCGAGAGCGCAAATATTACTTGATAACATCACATGGACATCCTATAGCGGAGTTTCTGTTCCAGTTGATTTACAAAAGATTACTGAAGATCATGCATCCTTATTGATTAAGACTTCTTTCCTTGAAAGTGAATCAATCGTTCTCCCTTCATCCGGAGCATATCAAAGTACAATCACATGGACTTATCAAAATACAAGCAATATCAACAACTCCCTTATCAATTTAGTCACCAAAGCAGTCACTGTACCTGCATCGGGACAAGTATCCGTATCTTTGACAGCAACCCTGTCTTTAGGAACCTATACCTTGACAAAGGAGTTCACCGTCTTGATTGGAGAGGGTGAGCCGCTCACATTATCCCAAGCACGCATCCAACCGAACAACTCCATCATCAAAACAACCGGAGTGATTACATCCTTCTATGAAACTACAACCGGTATTTATTTCTTTATTCAAGACAATCAAGCCGGCATAATGGTTTTTTCACCTAAATCTTATTTACCTCAAATCGCAGTCGGCAATGAAATCATCATCAGAGGAATGAAGACAAGCAATCAGGGACAAATTCTGCTCACTTCAATCACAATGCTTGATGTCACAGGAACAGAAGTCATTACCATTGACCAGGTTTCTGATCCGCTCGATCTTGATCTTTATGAAAGCCAGTTGATTGAAATTTCCGGACTGCTGATGGAAAACTATTCAGCAGGAACCACATCATTTTCATTGATGAATCTGAACGGGTTGATTGAATTACAAATTCCATCGGATTTATCTTCATCGGTTATTTTGGCTATTCAAAACAAACTTGCAGGTCAAACCGCAGGACTGAATGTCACCATCACTGCCAACGTTTTCAGAATCAACAGCGCATACAAACTATTTTTAATTGGTGTGGAATCTGTTGAAGTCAGTACATCTCTTGAAGCATCCTTAATTGAAACAATCCTGCTTTCTCATTTGAATTTCAATCTACCAACCGAAGTCACATCTAACCTGGATTTAGTTGATTCAAATGATGTATTCTTCGATGGTATCATTATTTGGACCAGCAGCAATCCATCAGCTATTTCAGGATCAGGAATTGTCACACAGACAGATGCACCAGTCAGTGTCAGAATGTCTTATCAAATCCAGATTTCCAATGACATCATTATTACTGGATACTTTGATGTTGTAGTTCCTGCACGTTCAAGCTATAGCGGATATTACGCTTCATTAAGCGGTTTAACAGGAACAGCCCTTAAGGCGGAACTCACTAGAATCATTACTGCAGGCATGAAAACAATCGGTTATTCAAGCACGAGCTATGTGCTGGATGAAACAGATGCGGATCCCAGCAGACCAGGAAATATCTTACTCATTTATAACAGAGCGTCCGTATCAGGCGTATGGGATGGAGCGAACACTTGGAATAAAGAACACGTGTGGCCGCAATCCAAGCTAGGTACAGCTTCTGTTTCTGATATCAACAACCTAAGACCATCGAATCCCAGCATCAACAGCAATAGAGGCAATCTGCCTTTCGTTCAAGGCACTGGCACATATGGAGCAAGAACCGGCGGATGGTTCCCTGGAGAAGCTGACAAGGGCGATGTAGCGAGAATAATTTTCTACATGAACACCAGATGGGGATTGGCGATCAGCACAAGCGTCATCGGCAGTCTTGAAATGTTCAAGCAATGGCATGAACAAGATCCTGTTGATGCATTTGAAATGAATCGTAATCAACAGATTTATATCAATCAAAATAATAGAAATCCATATATTGATCATCCTGAATTGGTTGAAGAAGTTTATGGACCGGTCGTATTATCCTATGAAAACAGTTCAGATTACTTTGAATTGAACACAGGATTTGTTACAGAAATCATCATGATTCCTACTGAAGTTATTCTTTCAACGATTCAAAGAAAAGAATGGTTTTAATCGTTTTTCAATATAAATAACATACAAAAAAATGGTTCTGCATCGAGCGGAACCATTTTTATTTATATTTGTTTAGGACCAAATTCACTTCTTAACCATTGGCTAAATCCAAGATGATTTGGTGAGCAATTTCGAGTTGTATTCTCACTTCAGCAGTAGGAATGTAACCCATATTTTCAAATTCAACTATCAATTCTTCAAAGGTAAGAAGCGTGATCTGAACGGAAGGATTGAATTCAACAAGCTCGCTATAGTAATCTTGCAAGTAGTCTAAACCATGAATATCATCTTCATTTAAGTCGATGGATAATCTACTCTCAATATAATTGATTTTTGATAGATAGTATACCCCATCTATTTCCGCTTTTATATCCTCT
>Ga0209212_1001958_pt1 | contig 31047 bp, 36 predicted proteins | sample RifGroC2_FD_183996 | JGI IMG/M metagenome (GOLD analysis project Ga0209212, IMG submission 183996) | Groundwater microbial communities from Rifle, Colorado, USA - Groundwater C2 (SPAdes) (version 2) | ecosystem: Environmental > Aquatic > Deep subsurface > Groundwater | place: Rifle, Colorado...
TTACAAAAAGTGATGAAATACGATGGTTACGCAATTATGCTCATCCAGCATGGGGAGAAACACAAGGCCGCGTCATTCGTATTTATGGGACAGCTCAGGATATCACAAAACAGATGAAATTAGAAATTCCAAAAATTTTTAGGAGAGATGCCTTACCTGATAAAAAAGCGAGTACAGATAATAGATGATAGACGACGGGAGACAAAATCTATCGATGTTTTTTTATCATTCTGTGTAAAGCGAGGAGTTCAATTTGCCCAATGGTAAATCATTGGAAGACTATCGTATTTTGGTATACACTCTTGTTCACTTTCTACGGGTCATTCCAGATTCCTGTAGGGATTGCTGAAGAAAGAAGCAAGCCACCAGGCGGGACGCGTACCGGTGAAAATACCGTCATCATAATTCGAAGCCAGGAAATTGCAGCTTATAACGAGGCAATTAAAGGTTTCGAAGAAGGGTGTAAAGGGAAAAATCTCTCCATAAAGGCAATCTATGATTTAGAAGGAGCAGTAGAGGAATGTAAAAGGGTTATTCAAAATATCAAAAACGACGAACTCAAACCCAGGCTTATCTTCGCCGTTGGCGTACTTGCAGCAATCCTCGCAAAAGAACAATTTACTGATATCCCTATTATATTTTGCATGGTTATTAATCACGAGCGCTTCAATTTACAGGGAGCTAACGTTACCGGTATTTCTTCAGAGGCGTCCTTAGAAGACCAATTTGCCATTCTAAAAGAGATTTTTGGCTCATATAGGAATGTAGGAGTCATTTATGATCCAACAAAAACCGGAAGAATTATCTCAGAAGCAACCAGTGTGGCAGAAAAATTTGAAATCAATCTTATCAAAACGGAGGTCTTATCTGAAAAAGAGGTCGCATCTGCATTAAAAGATATTATCAATAGAATTGATGCATTATGGATAATACCCGACAGTACGGTTGTTACAAAAAATTCACTGGATACGATCTTTAAAAAAACCTTAAAAAATCGCTTGTCGATATTTTGTACTTCAAGCGCAATTGTTAAAGCAGGTGCATTAATTTCCATTTCTCCGGATTATAGATACACAGGTCTGCAGGCAGCCCAACTGGCACAAATGTTGTTAACTGACACGACGATAACTTCATTGGGTATTCAGCAACCAGATAAATTAAAGTTAACCTTAAACACCCAAACGGCTGAGATAATTGGGATAAATCTATCATCGATTAAATCTCGTGATGATATAGTCTTGTATCCATGATTAAAAATCGAGCGTTAGCTTGAATTTGTAAATCCATTAAACTTTCACAATCTGGGGACACAATACTTAATTATTGACCTCGTATTGAAAAACGGTTAAGATTCGGCTATGCCCAGGATCGCTCGCGTGGAAGTCCCGGGAGTGCCTCACCACATTACTCAACACGGAAATCGGTGCCCGCAGACGTTCTTCTGTTATGAAGATTATGAGGCATAAGTGGACTTGATGGCCCGGTGTACGCACTAGGGTTATATTAATGATAGAGATTGCTTCGTCACTCCGTTCCTCGCAATGACATGTTACATTGTAAACCTTTTTCAGAAACGCTCGAATAGTCTTCATCTTTTCTTTTCAACTATCCAATACTAATAAGTTCCAGTCTATCCTTAAATGTTTCCAAAACCTTTTGCCTGATTTTTCGGTGTGTTTCTTGCGTAAGGTGTGGATCTTTGGATACGATTTCAAATGCGTCAGCGCGGGCTTGTTTGAGGATCGGGAAATCCCTGATGAGGTCGCTAATCTTTAATTCAGGCAGTCCATGCTGGCGTGTGCCGAAGAATTCACCCGGTCCTCTCAGTTTAAAATCCATTTCTGCAATCTTGAATCCATCGCAGGTTTTGGTCATAATTTTCAGCCTTTCGCGTGCCTCATTGGTTTTGGGATTTCCAAAAAGCAGGCAGTATGACTGCTCGCTTCCCCTGCCGATACGTCCCCGCAGTTGGTGAAGCTGGGCAAGTCCAAATCGTTCTGCATGTTCTACAACCATTACGGTCGCGTTGGATACGTCGATTCCCACCTCAATTATTACGGTAGAAACCAGTATGTCGTAGCGCTTCTCTTTGAAATCCGTCATGATCTTATCTTTATCTCCAGACTTCATTTGCCCGTGAAGTAGGCCTACCTTAGAGGCAGGGAATACATCGTGTTGTAATTTCCTTGCTTCAGTAACGGCTGCCTTCAGATCAAGTACCGCAGATTCCTCGACAAGGGGATAAACAATAAAAACCTGTCTGCCCTTATTGATTTCGCCGTGTATGAAGTTATAGGAATCTTTCTCTTTATCTTTGGATATCCAGAAGGTCTTGATGGGTGTGCGTCCGGGAGGCATTTCATCCAATATTGAAATGTCAAGATCACCGAATAAGGTAATGGAAAGCGTACGTGGAATGGGAGTTGCCGTCATGATAAGCACGTCAGGCTGAAAACCCTTTTCTTTTAATTTCAGGCGCTGGATCACGCCGAATTTATGTTGCTCGTCTATTACCACAAGGCCTAATTTCTTGAATTGGACGGTTTCTTCAATAAGGGCGTGTGTTCCAATAACCAGGTCTATTTGCCCATTTCTAATCTGTTCGAGGGCATCTTTTTTAAATTTAGAATTTGTGCTTCCCGTCAATAATTGCATTCGGACGTGCGAATGTTGTAAGTATTTCTGAATGGTCTGGAAGTGTTGCTCAGACAATATTTCTGTGGGCGCCATAAAGGCCGCCTGATAGCCGTTGGCAATAGCGGCAAGGATAGCATAAATCGCCACGACTGTCTTGCCAGAACCGACGTCTCCCTGGAGCAATCGGTTCATGGGTTTGTTGCTCCGCATGTCAGCAGTAATTTCACGAATTACCCGTTCCTGCGCATTGGTCAAGGTAAACGGTATGAGTTTGCGGATGTGCGTATCCACATTGGTGCCCACCTTGAATGCAATGCCCGTTTCTTCCTTAATACCGTGTCTCCTAAGCGCCATCGCCATTTCGAGGATAAGCAGTTCGTCGTAAACGAGCCGTGATTTTGCCCTTTTCAGCGTATCGAATGTCTCTGGAAAATGGATTTCTCGTATAGCCTTATCAAGATGTAACAATTGATTTTTTACCAGAATTCCCTGGGGTAATAATTCTTCAATACGATCGGCAAAATGATGAACTGCTTCTTTCATAATTTTTCTAAATTGAGTCTGGCTGATATGCTCGGTAAGCGGGTAAACGGGGATAATGCCGCCTTCCTTTATGGTAGTTTCGGCGTCCTGAATTACTTCATATTCCGGGCTTAATAATTGCAGGTATTTGTACGCGCCAACCTTGCCATGTAAAAACAGATTGTCGCCAACGTGGAATTTGTTCATAAGGAAAGGCTGGTTGAACCAGGTTGCCGCAATGGTGCCTGTTTCGTCCGTGACGAAGGCTTCGAGAATATATTTCCTGTTTCTTGCCATTCTGTTGTTGATGGCAAGTATCCTGGCCTGGATGGTAATCTCTGCGCCTATTCTGGCTTCTGAAATCTTTTGTATCCGGGTGCGGTCTTTATAATCCCGCGGGAAATAAGAGAGCATGTCATGGATCGTGTGTATCCCCAAGCGTCCAAGTATTTCACTTCGTTTTGGCCCCACACCCTTCAGGAACTGGACTGATTGTTGTAACACAGATTGTGAGGGTGTCTTAATTGGAGGTTTTGTAACTGGCATTTTAATTTAATGTTCAAGGAAATTCAAAGTTGCAATATTTTCGCTGGTTCAATCGTCCTCGATTGAACCGAAATGTTTCGGTTCAGGCTGCAAGCCTGCACCAGCATGGGGGGATTGACAATAACAACTTCATGTTGCTGTGCCATCAGGGCTAAAGCCCCGGTAGGACGTGTACCCAGTAACCCCAGCCTTAAGGCTGGGGTTAGTGACGGTCTTATCTGAATTGGGCTTTAGCCCTGACAGTGCCTGATCTTCAAAGTGTCGGACAACAAACTTGTTCAGATTATTTAATGTCAATCCCTTAGTGGCGAAAAAAGTCGCCGAAAGCCTAAGTTAAATATAAGGTGACGGTTAGTGTTTGTCAAATTGAATATTTACGGAATAAAATCACGAGATTTGTGCTTAACATCAATGCGAATCAATGATATAATCCTGTGGCTTCGTACTCATTCCCGGAAATATTTCATCATTTTTATGGAGAAAGAGATGAAAAGCAAGGTCTATTTTATAAAGGTAGAAAATGGAGAAGGCGTTGCTTCGCTTGCGCAAAAGACGGGTCAGTTATTTGATTTTGCCGGTTTTAAGGATGCGATAAGTAAAAAAGACATGGTGGCGGTGAAAACGAGCTTTGGCGAAAAGGGGAATACCGGTCACCTCAAGCCGCCCATCATAAAGGCAGTTGTAGATAAAGTAAAGGAGTGTAACGGAAAACCTTTTTTAATAGAGACAAACACGTTGTATGAAGGTCACCGTACCAATGCCGTTGATCACATCTCGCACGCCCACGATCACGGTTTTGGCTATGAGAATATCGGCGCTCCCATTATTATTGGCGACGGGCTTTTTGGGGAGCATGATGTGCAGGTGGAAATTAATCAGAAATTATGCAAAAACGCCTTTGTCGCAGGCGCAGCCAAAGCGGCGAATGCCATCGTTTCAATTGCCCACGTGACTGGTCATCTGGCGACAGGCATGGGCGCTACCCTGAAGAATGTTGGGATGGGACTCTCCGCGCGCGGCGGGAAACTGGCGCAACATTCCGGCGTTATTCCTCAAATCCAAAAGAAACGGTGTAATACCTGTGGTGTGTGCGGCAGGTGGTGCCCGGTGGGGGCTATTAAGATGGGTGAGCAATTTGCTATCATCGACCCCAAGATATGTATTGGTTGCGGGGAATGTCTGGCCGTCTGCCGGTTTGATGCCGTAAAAATCGCCTGGGATGAAAGCACGGTCAACCTTCAGAAAAAAGTAGCGGAGTACTGTCTGGCCATTACAAAGGGAAAGACAGGGAAGGTCGTTTACTTCAATTTCTTAACACATATTACAAGGCACTGTGATTGTATGGACAAGCCCTTTGAACCGGATATTCCGGATATTGGCATCATTGCCTCCAGAGACCCGGTTGCCATTGAAAAGGCAACGACGGATATTATCAAGGAACATATCGGAAAGGATTTTTTTAAAGATGCCTGGCCCAGCATTGATTATACTGTTCAGATTTCTTATGCCCAGGAGATTGGGCTGGGAAGTATGGATTACGAGTTGGTGCATTACGGGTAAGGCAATTGGGTTGCGTGAGTTTCTTGGATTTCCTCAATTAGCACAAGAAACACAACGAACTCAAGAAACCCAAAAACTAACGAACCCAGAGTCTGTGAAATCTGAGGTTAAATTTGTTGTGTCAGTTTTTCATTTTATTTATGCGGTTTTTGGGGTGACGTGAATTGTAAAATCCCCCTTAGAAAAGGGGGCTAGGGGGTTGTAAAATAGCCCAGAAAAAACACAACCCCCTGAATCCCCCTTTTTTAAGGGGGACTAACTTAAAAGGGGAAAATGAGATGATAGAGAAAACGCCCATCGTCATTGATTTTGATGGCACTATTTGTGAACATAAGTTTCCGGATATCGGTGAACCAACACCTGGTGTAAAGGAGGCGCTGGAGACATTAAAGAAGGCCGGATACCGAATTATCATCCATACCTGCAGGACGGCATCGTATTGGAATGGCATAATTCCCGGTAATCAACCGAAGATCATTGAGGGATTTATGAAATATCATAAATTGCCCTATGATACCATATGGATGCCGGACAAACCTATTGGCATTGCCTATATTGACGATAAGGCGATACGATTTGATAATAATTGGAAAGCTATTACAGAAAATATCCAAAATTATCCAAAAAAGACAGACGGCTAATCACTCCTAAATTATTCACACCCATTAAAAACCACGTATTGAAAATCTAAATAAATGGATTTTTGTCTAAAATTCTTGATAAATTCACTTCCCTTTTTAATCCTTTCGCGTTTGTGCACAATTTGTAACTAATGGCTTTATCAATAACTAGAACATATTTATGCGCTGCGTTTAAAGACAATTATTTTTGGTACGATAATTGACTTAATTGAAGGTTAAGGAATTTCAATCTTTTTTAAATATGCAATTGATAAACACACCCCTACCCCTCTCAAGAGGGGAATTATGAAAATCCCTGCTTGGGAGGGAACCCACCTCTAAATCCCCTCCTGGGAGGGGATACAGGGGTGGGTAAAAACAAAGGTCGTTGGGTTTTGTTTTTCAAAACCCAGCCTAAACTAAAAACAGGGAGAATCAGGCAATGAGTAAAGACATTGAAAATCTTAAGTTGGCAATACAAAAGAAAGAGCTTGGTATCGAACGATACAGTGACCAGATTAAGGCATTAAGCGACCCCCAGATCAATGCATTGCTTGAGGGTATTTTGCATAATGAGATACGGCACAAGGCAGAATTAGAAGACCATTTAGCCCGATTATCCTAAAAAAGGGAGAACAAGGTATGAGAGAGGGATTTAAGTCGGTATTAGAATTTTTAGAGGCAGATTTAGAAATTGAAGAAGAACAAGAGCATCTGTACAACCAACTGGCTGCGGTCTCAAAAGATGCGAAGGTAAAAGGGACTTTTCAACATCTGGCAAGGGCTGCCAAGGGGCATAAAGATGTGCTGGGAAGGATTATCAAGGACATTGAAACAGACAATCATGGTGTGAGTTTTTATTGCCTCATGTGCGGCTGGGAGATCGATTTTGGGAAGATGCCTTCTGTAGGAAATGAAGAACGTTGTTCGTTGTGTTGCCAGAAGTTTGCCCTTGTGGATGTTGATAATGATTATGCAATAAAATTCCTTCCGCAATAAGAGATGAAAATAGTGCAATATTTAATCGGATAGGGATTTTCATTTTTTTTATGCGGCCCACATGGCATGTGCGATACATAAATCCCCCTTAGAAAAGGGGGCGAGGGGGTTGTAAATTTGTCCTCATGCAAATGGGGAATAGCCCAGAAAAAACACAACCCCCTGAATCCCCCTTTGTTAAGGGGGACTTAAAAAGAACGGCTTGAAAGAGGGGGCGCTGAAATACAAGATGAGCGAGTCTTTAAAAGATATAAAATCAATGGCAATCCAGATGGAAATGGATGGGATAAAGTTTTACAGCGATCTGGCAGCCAAGACACTTCACCCAATGGGAAAGGCGACGTTCAAGTCCTTCATAGAGGATGAGAAATTGCACGCCCAAAGACTTAGGGCCTTATTATCCAATCAGAATGAAACAATTCAGGCAAAGGGTAAGAGTGCCGCAAATCCCCGGGAAAGATTGATTACTATTTTCCAAAATATGGGTGACGAATTGAGGAAGAAGATCAACGTCAACACCAACGACATAGAAGCTGTAAAGTTAGCTATGGGGATGGAAGAAGAGGGAATTAAATTTTATGAACAGGCTGCTAAAGAATCTCAGGATAAAAAAGAGAGCGAGACATATCGTTTTCTTGCGGGTGAGGAAAAGACGCATTTCAGCATATTAAAGAACACCCTTGAATACCTGGAAAACAACGAACTGTGGGAGGCAGAGAGCGAGGGGCGTATCTACGACATGTGGATGAATATGGTGAATAAAAAACTATGAAGGAAATACGAATTCATGCAAGGGCAGGCCAGGGGGCCATTACGACTGCTGCACTGCTGGGAACCGCCGCATTTTTGGGAGGCAAGTATGCACTGGCTTTTCCGCATTTTGGCGCCGAACGTATGGGGGCGCCCATGAATGCCTTTGTGCGCCTCAGCGATCAGGTGATACGCTTGCGCAGTCAGGTGTATGAACCTGATTATTTAATAGTGTTAGACCCATCTTTGATGCGTGGGTTTGATGTCTTTGAAGGGTTTCAACCCGGTGGTGTTGCCATTATAAACCACCATGAAAAGGTGCAATGTCCAAAACCAATTCAAAACATCAAGGTGTTTACTGTTCCAGGAAACGATATTGCGACTGAAGTTTTGGGACGTCCTATTGGCAACACAACGATTTTGGGCGCTTTTGCAGCGGCAACGAACGAGTTTGGATTAGAGTCGCTTCAACAGGCAATATTTGAGCGTTTCGCAGGTGAGGTTGCCAAAAAGAATGCAGAAGCGGCCCGCCGTGGATATGAATATATAACGAAAGGATTTTAGCGTGATTATCCCTGTTACTTCAAAACCTCGCACAAGCAAGGCAAACAAAACGGGTACCTGGCGGTCCGGCAAGAAACCCCATTTTATTCAAAAGGAGTGCATTGCCTGCCGTTTATGCGTGATGGTATGTCCGGAAGGTTGCATCTCCGGTGATAAACGGTGTACCTATATTGCCGATTACAAATATTGCAAGGGATGCGGTAATTGTGTGGCTGTCTGTCCTGTTGCAGATATTGAAATGGTAAAGGAGGAGTGGTGGCGTGAGACAATATCGTGAAGGTTCCCATGCTGTTGCAGAGATCGTGCGAATGTGCAAGGCACAGGTTATTTCTGCGTACCCCATAACGCCCCAGACCCATATTGTCGAGTCGCTGGCGCAAATGGTGGCCGACGGCGAACTCAATGCAGAATTTATTAATGTTGAAAGTGAGCACTCGGCGGCCTCTGTAGTCCAGGGGGCAAGCGCCACCGGCGTAAGGACCTATACGGCTACCACATCGCAAGGGCTGCTTTACATGATCGAGGTGCTTTATAGTATTGCAGGTTTGAGACTGCCTGTAGTTTTGACCTGTGCCAACCGTGCTGTTTCCAGCCCCATTAATATATGGAATGACCATCAGGATTCCGTGACGGTGCGGGATGCAGGCTGGCTGCAGTTTTATGCAGAAAATAATCAGGAGGCGTGCGACCTGCACTTAATGGCTTATCGGCTTGCTGAAGACCATAATATTATGCTGCCTGTCATGGTGTGTATGGACGGATATATTCTGACTCATGCGTACGAAGTAGTGGATTTACCAGAACAATCGCAGGTGGATAAATTTCTTCCTGATTTTAAACCTGTGCATTGTCTCAATCCGGATGAGCCCATTTCTATGGGAGTTCTTATGGGGCCGGAATCGTACACAGAGACACGCTATGCGATTCATCAAACCATGATGGATGCGTTGAATGTTATTCCCGGTATTGCCGATGAATTTGAACGGGTGTTTGGCAGAAAGGTCAATTGTCTGATAGAAAAGTACCGATTGGAAGATGCCACACAGGTCTTTGTCGCTATGGGTTCGATGGTTGGAACGATCAAAGAAATAGTTGATGGATTGCGAGAAGACGGTCAAAAGGTGGGTTTATTAAAGGTAATTGCACATCGTCCATTTCCCAAAAAAATAGTGTATGAGGCATTAAAAAATGCCAGGGAAATTGCCGTGCTGGAAAAGGCCATTTCTTTAGGAGAAGAAGGGCCTTTGCTCTCGGATGTCAAATCCGCTTTTTGCGGGTATGGTAATCAGCCTAAGATCAGCGGCTTTATCTTAGGGTTGGGTGGAAGAGATATTACGAACAAATCGATCATCGAGGTACACAGTGCGCTTTCTGGTTCACAGGTAGATGTGAAATTTATAGATTTAAAAATCTAAAAGGAATCAAAAGATGGTTACGGAATTATTTTCGTCTGGTCATACGGCATGTGCTGGATGCGGACAGGCATTGGGCGCCCGCCTTGTTGTAGAAACGACGGGACCGAACGTCGTCATTGCCAATGCTACCGGATGCCTGGAGGTATTTACCTCCCGATACCCTGAATCTGCCTGGGGGGTACCGTGGATCCATTCATTGTTTCAGAATGCGGCCGCCGTTGCATCAGGAGTGGAGGCAGCACTGAGAATTAAAGGTAAATTGGACCAGGTCAGGGTTATATCACAAGGGGGCGATGGCGCTACTGCGGATATCGGGATGGCCTCATTATCGGGTATGTTCGATCGTGGACATGATATCCTGTATGTCTGTTATGATAATGAAGCCTATATGAATACAGGTGTGCAGCGGAGTGGGTTAACCCCATTTGATTCACGCACGACTACGAGTCCCTCGGGGAAAAAATCCTTCGGCAATCCAAGACCAAAGAAAAATATCCCTGAAATAGCCAATGCCCATAATGTTCCATATGTTGCTACTGCGTCTGTTGCCTTTCCAAAAGATTTGCAAAAAAAGGTAAAAAAGGCGCTTTCTATAAGAGGGCCGAAGTACATTCAGATATTTGTTCCTTGTCCTCTGGGTTGGAGGCACGACCCAGGACTCACCTATGAGATTGCGAAGCTTGTGGTGGAGACGGGTCTATATCCCATACTGGAATATCAGGATGGAAAGCTCATATCGGTGAAAACAATCGATGCTCCCAAACCCGTAGATGAATACTTAAAACTTCAAGGCCGTTATGCGCATCTTTTCACGGAGAGAGGCAAAGGCGAAATAGCCAAAATACAGGCTATTGCAGACAGCAATATTAAAAAATACGGCCTTTTGAAAGGCGGCAAAGAGGTACAGAAAAAAATGGTGGAAGAAAAATTTACAGAAGAAAAGATATTTACGACTGCGGAATTGTCAAAGTGCGACGGTAAAGACGGTCGACCTGCTTATTTTGCATACAAAGGAAAAGTGTATGACACTACCGGCAGTGATCGGTGGGCAGATGGTGCGCATTATAATATGCATTTTGCCGGCAGTGATTTGACCGACGCATTAGTGGAAGCCCCTCACGGAGACGAAGTATTTGAAAGATTTAAAATCGTGGGTGTTTTAAAAGTATAGTCTAATTTAATGTACAGGAATTTCAAACCGACCATGTAGTGGCAAGGCGCGCCTTGCCACTACGATGTTATAGAAGTCGCCGAAGGCCTAATTTAATTATGAATAATGAAAGAATAGACTCATTCCGTATAGAAAAAGATTATCTGGGCGAGATGCGAGTCCCCAAAAACTCTTATTATGGGGTGCAGACTGTCAGGGCTATTGAGAACTTCCCCATCAGTGGCCAAACTTCTCAGCCGGTATTTACCACGTCAATTGTGCAGATAAAAAAGGCGGCTGCAATGGTGAATGTAGAGCTTGGCTGTCTTGATAGCAAGATAGGTAACATGATTATTCTGGCGTGTGATCGCATATTGAACGGTGAGTTTCAGGATCAATTCGTGGTGGATGTGTATCAGGCAGGCGCTGGAACATCCCACCATATGAACGTAAATGAGGTTATTGCCAACATCGCAATTGAAATGCTTGGCGGCGCGAAAGGGAACTATTCGGTGGTGCATCCAAACGATCACGTCAATTACGGACAGTCTACGAATGACGTCTATCCCACCGCCATGCGAATTGCGGCGTTACAATCGTCTAAAAGACTCATTAAGAATTTATATGCATTGACCGAGGCTTTCAACCAGAAGGCAAAATCATTTGATTCAATCGTAAAATCCGGTCGTACGCATCTTCAGGATGCTGTGCCCATCCGTGTCGGCCAGGAGTTTTCCGGGTATACAGCATCGCTGCTTAAGGCAGAGAGAGGAATCGAAAGGGCGAGTGAAAGTTTAAAGGATTTGGGAATCGGTGGCAGCGCCGTAGGTACGGGAATCAATACGCATCCGGAATATGCCGGTAAAGTAGTCGAGAAACTCAGGAAGATGACAAACCTTGATCTCAAGGAATCAAAAAATCGGTTTGAGTCGATGCAGAGTAATGCGCTGTTTGTGGAATTCTCAGGCGCCCTCCGCACACTGTCTGTAGAACTTATACGTATTACCAACGATCTGAGATTGATGAATTCCGGGCCAAATACAGGACTGGCGGAGATAGACTTGCCGTCGGTGCAACCGGGGTCTTCTATCATGCCTGGGAAGGTGAATCCTGTTATTCCGGAGATGATGAACATGGTGTGCTTCTCGGTTATGGGCAATGATGTGTCGATTTCGCTGGCTGCGCAAGCGGGACAATTTGAACTCAATGTTATGATGCCGGTAATACAATATAAACTGCTCGATTCCGTCTTTATCCTTACCAATGCCGTCAAAATATTTAATGAGAAATGTATCAGTGGCATAACGGTAAATACAGCGAAGTGTCGGGAGTATGCCATGAGAAGCCTGGGGATTGTTACCGTCTTGAATCCCATTATAGGCTATTCAAAGGCGGCTGAGGTGGTGAAAGAATCGATGAAAACGGGGAAATCCGTAAAAGAGATTATCCAACAATGGGGACTCCTCTCTGCGGATCAGTTAGATTTGGTATTGTCTCCCATTTCCATGACTGAATCCAGTGTGAAGGAAGTCGCTGTGTAAGTTTTACATTTTTTTGTAGTTTACTTTAAATGATATATAAGAAGGGAGGTGGAGAGCGTGTAAAATATCATGGGAATAAGTTTTTAACTTTTTTGTTTTGTTAAGGAAGGAGTTTTTATATGAAAACGGTGATAGGTTTAAGTTTGAGTCTGTTAGTAGCGGGATTGGTGGGTTTGACAAATATGGTTGGTACTAAAGCCTTTGCAGGTGAGGAAAGGGCTAGTGCCGTACACGAACATGAAAATATTAAACTGCCTACTAAAAGGTTGATGGTCGAGATTGAAAAGAGGATGTATAATATCCTCGAAGGGATATTGGTAGGTAATTTCAAATACGTTAAACAGGAAGCGGCTGCTGTCACAGAAAAAGCAAACCAGATCAACGAGAATTTCTTTCCACGAAATCCTGAAATAGATGCATGGTACAAACGGTCAAAAGATTTGGATCCAAGCAATATAGAGGCAATTAAAAAGTTAAAAGAGGAATTTAATTCCTACATGAGACGGATAGATGCGGGTGTACAGGAGATTCAAAAAGCAGCAGATACGGGTGATACAGAGGCAACGTTCCAGGCATATAGCGGATTATTAACAAAGGCATGTTTCGAATGTCATCGAAGACTCCGGGACACAAAATAGCTGTTGAGAACCGATGATTATGAACATGATTTCAATGTATAGGATTCAATCTTTAATGATTCCCCTCTAAAAACATGTCCTCACGAAAGTGGGGAAAGGGGACTTCGTCGTGATGGTTCGACAAGCTCACCATGCACGACGCTGCACCCTGAGCCTGTCGAAGGGCCAGTCGAACGATAAAGGGGTGTGTAAGTTTGCCGTAACACACCCCTGTCCCCTCTTTCTAGAGGGGAGATTAAAAGGTGCTGCCGAAAGGCAACCTAATTTAATGTTCAGGAATTTCAAACAATTAATTCCTCCCCCTCTGATGGGGGAGGTAAGGTGGGGGTGAAGGGAAAAGGCGGATCACCCTCCCCTAACCCCTCCCATCAAGGGAGGGGATTGTTTGTGTTTTGTGTAGTTGCCGAAGGCCTAATTTAATGTATAGGAATTTCAATGTTGTAGGGGCAATTCATGAATTGCCCTACATACAAATAAAATAGACGCCAAAGGTCTAAGGAGGTTAGTAAAAAAACATGATCAATCTACGTCTGTCATGCCCGAATGCTTCCCCGTTTCCACGAGGACATGTTTGTCGGGCATCCATGTCTCTACAACCGCTGGATTCCCGCTAAAAACATGCGGGAATGACAGGAAAAGGTAATGTCGTTTTGTTTTGCCTGCAAAACAAAACCTAATTTAATGTTTAGGAATTTCAATCTGTAGGGGCAATTCATGAATTGCCCCTACATTCAAATAAAAAAGTTGCCGAAGGCCTAATTTAATGTTCAGGAATTTCAAATTTTAGTTCCTCCCCCTTGATGGGGGAGGTTAGGTGGGGGTGTAGGGAAAAGGATCATCACTCTCTCCTAGCCCCTCCCATCAAGGGAGGGGAAAAAGTTGCCAAAGGCCTAATTCAAGAAAGGGGCATGCCGATGAAAATATTTGGTCAAATGCGCTATGTGTTAATTTGTGGATTTGTAGTAACTGCGGTAGCTATGTCTTACCCATAGAAGGGCAATATTGTTTTGGGGAAAGATATTGAGACCCGTCATGGTTCAGAACTTACACCTACCCGTTTACTCATGCAGGTAATCAGTTCTCATACGTCCAGGATACTTGACGCCATAATGATTGGCGATCATGACGCTGTGGTGAAGGAGTCCAATGCGGTGACAGAAAACTGCGAAGCTATATTGAAGAATTTCTTTCCGGAGGGTGGGAAAGTTGGCGAGTGGTTCAAGGAAACGGGAAAGGATCCGAACAAATCAGAGGACATAAAAGCTGTAAAGAAGGATTTTGAAAAATACTTGAAAGCAGTTGTTGATGCCTCGAAGAATATTGCCGAAACTTCTAAAAAACTGAACATTGTAGAGACTTACAAAAGCTTTGATGCAATGTTAAAAAATGCCTGTTTTTCCTGCCACGAGGCTACCAGGACAAAATGGCCGGAATGGCCGGATTGGATGAAGATAAGCGGAGGTTAGTAAAATATTTGTACCTGAAATGAAGTATGTTATAATTTAAAACTTGTGTTTATTTTATTCGGAGAAAGGAGACGTTGTTATGAAAAGATTGAGAGTTTTAAGTGTTGGTTTAATGGGTTTGAGTTTGGCAGGATTCATAAGTGTTGTTAATCCTGCTAACGTTATTCTGGCAGAGGAAAAGGTCGTTATCCACGAGCACGTTGATGAACCTACCCAGGTATTGATGGATGAGATTGCAAAGCGTGTAAACAATATACTTGACGGAATACTGGTGGGAAGTTTTAAGTATGTTGTACAGGAGGCCGGCGCTGTTGTAGACCAGAGTTACAAAATAAGCGCAACATTTTTCCCCGTTGATCCAAAGGAAAACAAGTGGTTTAAGCGGGCTAAAATAGATCCAAATGATTCAGAGAAAATTACCAGACTGAAGGAGGAGTTTGATGGCTATCTAAAAGGGATAGCATCGTCGGCGCTGGAGGTTCAAAAAGCGGCTGCATCAAATAATCAGGAAGCAACCTTTAAATCCTTCATAAAAATGGTTGAAAAGACCTGTTTTGAGTGCCACAAAAATCTCCGTGACAAACAAATACCCATCGAAAATCGTTAAATCTCAATTTTCGATTGGAGGTGAAAAAGAAAGTGCAGAATATGTAAAACATCTGCACTTTCTTTTATATTAGAGGTTGATTACGGAATATAAGGTAGTGTAAAATATGGCAAAATGGCAATGTCAGGTGTGCGGGTATATATACGATCCGGAAGAAGGCGATCCGGATCATGGTGTTAACCCTGGAACACCTTTTGAGAATTTACCTGACGATTGGGTGTGTCCTTCCTGCGGTTCGGGTAAAGACATGTATAAGAAATTAGTTTGATGTACAGGATCAATCTTTTGTGATTCCCCTCTAAAAAGAGGGGATAAAGGGGTGTGTAAGTTTGCCGTAACACACCCCCAGCCCCTCTTTCTAGAGGGGAGCTTAAAAGTTGCTGCCGCAGGCAGCCGGATTAAAAGGCTTTGATAATAAAACAAAAAATTCATTTAGTTATTGTGCGGTACGATTGATTTATTAACGGAAAAATAAGGAGAAAATATGGCAAAATGGGAGTGCCGGGTCTGTGGTTACATATACGATCCGGCAAAGGGCGATCCTGATAACGGTGTTAATGCCGGGACGGCTTTTGAAAATTTACCCGAAGATTGGGTGTGTCCTTCCTGCGGTGCAAATAAAGACTTATTCGACAAACTCGATTAAGGGCGTCCTTATTTCATATACTTTTTCTCAATAACTTTTTATGTCAAAATTATTACAAAAACAGTGTTTGAAACTTTATGTACTTGTTGTATGCATGGTAATATCTTTTTATTTTGGAAACAGTGCTTTAACGAATACAGAGCAGGCAGCGAAAAGCAAACCAGACGTTACGTATTCGAATCCTTACTTTAAAGGCACCAAAGAAGAAAGAGAAGCCCAGGTTAAAAGGATATCAGCGCTTTTTGGAGTAGAATGTAATTTTTGCCATAATGAAGATTTGACGGTATTTACAGAAGAAGGGGAAAAATCGAAGATGATGATGAATGCCTCTGTTGCCCTGGGGGTTGAGTGTGACCACTGCCATGTCGATAGGAAGCATTATAAAGAAAATGAACAAGAGGCAAAAAGAATGTTTGAGCTATCTGAAATTATGGGGACGGAGTGTAGCTTCTGTCACGCCGGAAAGGATAAGCTTACAGTAAAAGGAGAAAAGTCTAAAACTGCCTTCGTAACCCGTGCCTGGGCTACCGAGGGAACAAAACAATGTCTCGAATGCCATATTGAGAAAAAACAGTTTGCCTTGAATTTTTACGGATGGCAGGTACTGAACGCCATGAAGGGATTGAAGGGGATGTGAATAAGGATTACGATGTAATCATTATCGGGGGAGGCCCTGCTGCCCTCGCTACGGCCATTTATACCTGTCGTGCCTTATTGAAGACGGTAATCCTTGAAAAAAAATATCTGGGTGGTCAGTTGGTTGGTACGGAACTGATTGAGAACTATCCGGGGTTTCCGGATGTCATTAGTGGTTTTGAACTGACACAACGAATGGAGGCACAGGCCAAACGGTTTGGTGCAGAGATACGGTACGAAGAAGTCTTGAAATTGGATGTGGAAAATGGCTTAAAGATCGTAACGACCGATACGGATAAATATGCAAGCCACATAGTTATTCTTGCATCTGGCGCAGACCCAAAAAAATTAGGCGTCCCTGGCGAAGATGAATTTTACGGTAAGGGAGTTAGTTATTGTGCGACCTGCGATGGCGCTTTCTACAGAGGTAAAAATGTCGTTGTAGTCGGCGGAGGCGATTCTGCTATAACCGAGGGTATTTTTCTGACCAAATATGCCCAAACTGTACAGATAATCCACAGAAGGGATGAATTTAGGGCCACAAAGATTTATCTCGATGACGCCTTTTCGAATCCAAAGATAAAAGTGATACTCAACACGGTAATTGAAAGTATTTACGGGAAGGAAAAGGTAGAAGGCGTTGTTACCCAAAACATGGTGACAAAAGAAAAGAAGGATATCCCCTGCGATGGCGTTTTTGTTTTTGTTGGAAGCACGCCCAATACAGGGTTTTTAGGCAATTTGTTATGTGTTGATGCCGGCTGCCATATTGAGACAAACATACACATGGAAACGGCAATCGAAGGGCTGTATGCCGTTGGTGACATTCGGAAAAATTCATACCGGCAAATTGCGACTGCAATAGGTGAGGGAGTCACGGCAGGCATTGCAGCCGAGCACAAATTGGCTGAATTTAAAGCATCGGGTAAATCGAAGAAATAAATTTTAGATAGAAAAAAGGAGGGAGGAATGGCGACTATGGATGTGAAAGAAATTGTTAAACAGGCGACACAGCAGGAAGAGAAGGCGCATAAATTTTATATGGACGCCTTAAAGTATGTAAAAGACGCGGCAGCGAAGGTGTGGTTAAAGGAACTTGCCGATGAAGAATTGAAGCATAAGGAGATGTTACAGAAACTCGATGTATCTAAAATCAAGCAATTCAAGCCTGCTAAAATCCACGACCTTCATATTACCGAATATCTGGTTGATAAAGACGTCCACGAAATCAAGGACTTTCAGGACGTGCTGATCGTCGCCATGAAGAAAGAGCAGAAATCCTACAATTTTTATGTTGGCATGGCCAAGTCGGCAGACAGTGCGGATATGAAGAAGATATGTAAGGTGCTCGCTCAGGAGGAACTCAAACACAAACATAAGCTCGAATTGTATTACGACGATGTTGTCTTTAAAGAAGACTAGCGGCAGCGCACTTGAGTTTCACTTTAATATTTTGAGAAAAGAAAAAAGCCTTGTTCTGAAAAAAGATTTGGAACAAGGCTTTTGTTTTGTAACTGGCGAGGCCGACGGGACTCGAACCCGTGGTCATAATTTTACAAGTAGCTAGTAATAAATAGCTTACTATTATTTATGGAAAAATATCTTGTCATTGTTTTTGTTCTTTATCTTCTTGTAGTCTTTTCAGGCTATTGGCTCAAATATCTCAATCTTTCCTATCTGAAAAAGCACGGGGCATCAATCCCTCCTGAGTTTGAAGGTCATGTAGACCAGATGTTGCTCAGGAAAACGCGGGACTACGTTGTTGAAAACACAAAGTTTGAGTTTGTTTCGTCCATTTTTCATACAGCACTCATTCTGTTTTTCCTGTTCGGCAATCTGCTCAATACATACAACTCGTGGATTGCTTCCCTGAAATTACCCTTCATCCTTTCAGGACTAATCTTCTTTTTCCTCCTGCTCTATGCTGAAACATTACTGGCAATCCCATTCAGCCTCTACCATACATTTAAAATAGAAAAAAAGTACGGATTTACTACAACGACACTGAGCTTGTGGATAACCGATTCCATAAAATCGCTCGTAATATCCACGGTACTGCTGGCTCTGGTAACATCGGCAGGACTTCTGATTGTTCAGGCGAGTCCCAATTTCTGGTGGGTGTGGATATGGTGTCTTTTCCTTGGTTTTAGTATCGTTATGATGTACATCTTTCCCTATGTAATAGAACCTCTCTTTAACAAATTTACACCCATTGAGGATGAAACACTCCGGGAAGGTATTCACCGTCTCATGCAAAAGGTTGGCATACAGGTAAAGAGGATTTTTAAAATGGATGCCTCGAAGAGAACCAGACATACCAATGCCTATTTTACCGGCATTGGAAAGGTGAAAAGGATCATCCTTTATGACACCCTGCTTGAGAAGATGGACAATGATGAAATCCTGTCAGTGCTTGCGCACGAGGCGGGACACTGGAAGAAACGGCATCTTTTAAAGCATCTCATCGTTTCCGAGCTTATCGCATTGATTGCGATGTATCTGTCCTTTAAGGTATTTCAGGACGATTCACTTATTCATCTCTTCCATGTGAAGGAAAGCACCTTTTTTGCAAAGGTAATTATTGTGAGTTTTATAGGATCAATCGTTGCCTTCCCTTTTGCTCCTATATTTAATTATTTTTCCAGAAGGCATGAAATTGAAGCCGACCGCTTTTCGTATGAGATAACAGGAGACAGCCAGAGCATGATCAGCACCCTTGTAAAACTTTCAAAAGACAATCTCTCAAATCTCCACCCCCATCCCCTCTATGCGGCGTTCTACTACTCGCATCCGCCTGTTCTGGAAAGGATACGAAAACTCAAAAAAATAACCAAAAATAAAGATAAAGGATAGCCTTTTTCAATTGAAGCAGCATTTGCACAGTTGACACAATTATGTTTTCATTGCTTAACAAACTACACGCCAAGGTTAATCACCCCAAAATACCTTTTTTACATCCTCATTTTCCAGAAGCTCCTTGCCTGTACCTTCTAAAAATACAGTGCCTATTTTAAAAACATACCCTCGGTGGGCAATCTCAAGCGCCATGCGTGCGTTCTGCTCAACGAGGAGGATGCTTGTGCCTGTTTTATTTATCTCTAATATTTTTTCAAAAATTGTAGCTACATAGTCAGGCGATAACCCTACTGAAGGTTCGTCAGCAAGAAGCAATTTTGGCTTTTGCATCAATGCCCTTCCGAAAGCAAGCATTTGCTGTTCACCGGTAGACAATACGCCAGCCTTTTGTTTAATTCTCCTCTTCAACGCCGGAAAAAGTTCAAAGATTTTTTCTATGTCATTCTGGATATCTTTATCTTTTCGCAAAAAGGCGCCCATTTCAAGGTTTTCTAATACCGTCATTGATGGAAACAACCTCCTGCCATCTGGAACGAGAGATATTCCTTGAGAGACAAGTTCATCAGGTCTTAACCCTTTAATGCTTTCATCCCGAAACAAAATATCCCCCCCTTGCAACTTCACTAAGCCAAAAATGGCCTTCAGGGCGGTTGACTTTCCAGCGCCATTGGGCCCGACCATTGACACGATTTCTCCTGAGTTGACGTAAAACGACACATGCTCAATGGCTCTGACACTATCATAAAAAACAGTTATTTCCCTTGCCTCAAGAAGCAACGCTTCTCCCCTTTCCCATATAGGCTTCAAGAACTATTTCATTTTTTTGAATTTCATCGGGCGTACCTTCCGCTATCTTCTTACCATAATTAAGAACTATAATTCTATCCGAGATATCCATAACAACTTTCATATTATGCTCAATAAAAAGTATTGTTTTCCCGGAAGATTTAAGTTTTTGGATAATATCAAGCAGTTTTGGTATCGTATTAGGGAATACACCTGCCGTTGGTTCATCAAAGAGATAAAATTCAGAATCCGTCCCAAGTGTCCTTGCAATTTCTAAAAGCCTCCTCTGTCCATGCGAGAGGTTACTTGCAAATTCGTCTCTCTTTGATTCAAGACCTATCGTTTTGAGTAATTCCATCGCCTTTTCGCCGTTCTTCTTTTCCTCTTTCAACATTTCAGATGTTCTGAATATGGCTGTTGTGAGACTTTCACCCTTATTGTATTTCATACCGAGCAATACGTTCTCAAGGACTGTCATCTGCGGAAATAACCTGATAGTTTGAAATGTCCTCCCGATACCGAGATCAAAGATTTTGTGAGGAGCAATGTGGGTAATATCTTTCCCTTTGAAAACAATCTTGCCCCCTGTTGGTTTCAAAAATCCGGTGATCAAATTAAAGGTCGTTGTTTTCCCGGAACCATTTGGTCCTATGAGGGCTGTGATAGCATCCTTTTCGATACCAAAAGAAAGGTTATCAACGGCGTGTATCCCATCAAAAGTTTTCGTCAAATTATTTATCCGAAGTATTTCCATACTATAAACGTAATTGTTTGTGATAAAGCCCGAAGGGCTGACATACTACAGCCCAGGGCGACAACCACTGGGTATATGATTCGATATCATTTTAGCCCTGAAAGGGCGGAACATCTAGCCCTTTTCTTAGTTCAATGACATTAGAGGAGAGGGCTAAATTGTTATTCAGAACCTGTATTTTCCAATAATCCCCTGCGGTCTTTTAATCATTAAAATAATTAAGAGCAGCCCATATATCATCTGTCTGAGAGGCGCCGCAACAGAACTCGGCAAGCCTAAAAACCTCAACATTTCAGGGAAAATGACGAGGACTAAAGCGCCAATAAAAGCGCCTTTCGTATTTCCCATTCCTCCAAAAACAACCATTAAAAGCACCATGACCGATTCCATAGGCGTAAAGCTTGAAGGGTCTATGAACGTGATGTAATGTGCATATAGGCTTCCTGCAATACCGGCAAAAAAAGCTCCTATAATAAAGACCATGAGCTTGTATTTAATGATATCCTTTCCTATGGAAAGACTCGCCAGTTCATCCTCTCTGATACTTTTCAGGATTCTTCCGAAAGGAGAATTCACAATCCTGTTCATTATGAATGCGGTTATAAAAACGAATACTATGACCAGCATCAAATATGCCCAAACGGGTCGAAGTTCAAATCCAGGAACAGTGAACCCCGGTATTCCTGGCAATCCCATTGGTCCCCTTGTCAGTTCGACCCAGTTCTTTGATACGGCATAGATAATGACTCCCAGTCCAAAGGTGGCAAGGGCAAGATAATCTCCTTTAAGCCGTATGGACACAAATCCAACAACAAAGCCAAAGATGGATGCAATACATGCGCCGATAACAAGGCCGATCCATGGAGAAATTCCATAATTCAAGGCGAGCAGGCTTGAAGTATAAGCCCCAACACAGGCAAAGGCAATGTGCCCTAACGACGGAAGCCCTGTAAAGCCCACAATAAGGTTGAGGCTGAGCGTAAGGATTATGTAAATGCCTGAAATAACTAATATGTGAAGGAAATATTCCATTGTCTAAAGTCTCTCTTTATCATTCCTTTTCCCAAAAATCCCCTCAGGTCTGATAAGAAGGAAAATGATGAGCACGGCAAAGGAGATGGTGTCCTTCCATCCTGCCTGGATCTTCCATATACCAAGATTTTCAACAATGCCCAAGAAAAAACCACCAAGAACAGCCCCAGGTACGCTGCCCATGCCTCCCACAATAGAAGCAATGATTCCTTTGAGAATTGCATTCATCCCCATTGTTGGTTCTATGTTTGTTTCATAAGAGATTAAAACCCCAGACACTCCCGCAAGAGCTGAGCCAATGCCAAAGGCGTAGAGAATAATCCTTTCAGAATAAATCCCAGATACACTTGCACCAATAGGATCATCTGCAACGGCCCGTATGGCCTTTCCTATCTTTGTCCTCTCTACAATAAACCAAAGTATTACTAACAACCAACAACTAACAACCAATATCAATATTTGAATATTTGTTATAACAGCCCCAAGAATTTGATGCCCTTCCTTTACCACACCTGTTCTTAAGGTAAGTATCTGTGCCCCATAAATAAGCTGAAGGAGGTTTTGTATAAAGATAAATACGCCAAAAGATGCTATAAGAAAAACCAGATCAGAAGCGTTGTTTTTTCTGAGAGGAAGATAGACTAATCTGTCAATGGCAATGCCAAGCACAGCGGAAAATGCAGACGCAAGGAAAAAGGAGAGAATTACGTTTATGCCAAGAGATATGGAAAGGCTGTAGGCACAATAAGCGCCCGCCGTATAAACGATACCGTGTGCGAAGTGAAAAAATCGGACAGTTTTATAAATAACGGCAAAGCCAAACGCTATAAGGGCATAAATACTGCCAGAAATAATGCCATTGAGAAGGAGTTGGTTAAACATAACGTAATAGTTCAGCTATCTTAGACAGGATGAACAGGATTTACATGATAATTTTTTCATCCTGTATATCCTGTCAAAAATTAATTTAATTTATATCATGTCTATCCTGTTATCTTGTCAAATCTTTTTCCTCCGGTGAACTATTACAACATAACCACCCTTTTTTAACAATTCTCTAATTACTCTGGGATCAACCATAAAGAACTTTTCCCTTTTTGAATACTTTTTTTACAAAAGGGTCTCCAAGGGCAAGGCGTTCTTCAACCTCTTCCGGCCTATATTTTTCGATAAGCTGGTTTTTAATATTGTTAATTTCTTTTAAAATACCTTCTTTTTTCATTTAAATAAACCAATGATTAACTTACAACTAAAAACAAGCAACCAATAACTTTACCAGCTAATGTCTAAAGTCAAAAGTCTACAGTTTAATACAATGAGCCTTCAAAATTTTTTAGCGCTTCGTCGCTTAAAGCATCCCAATTATCAAATTCCTTTTTGAGATAAAAATCCCCGTCTCTTTGCATAATGATACTTTTCTTGAAAATGCGGATGATTTTGAGAAGATTAAGAATTTGCTCGTCAGACATATCCTGCAATTTTTTCACGACCTCTATTTACTATCTTTCAATAAGCCAGGCGGTGATGTTGTCGAGTTGTTTTAAAAGGGTTGATTTATCCATTATTCTTTTTCGTGAAATCATCTGGAGATATAATTCTTATTCCTTCAAATTCTTTGATTTTCAATATGTGCGGATCCCTGCTTATAATGTAGTCCGCATCTACAGTTACTGCACATTCCAGAAATTTATTATCAGTCGGGTCATCTTTAATTTTTTCTACTTTAACTGTTGCTTCTATTAAATTTCCAGCTTCCAGTATCTGATCTAAAAACCCATCAATTTCATCCTGACTGAACTTCAATTTAGGATAATTTAAAACCCTTTTAATTTCATTAAATATCTCAGTAGAAATAAATAATTCTAAATCTCCATCAATGCAGCCTTTAAAAATCTCACGAGATGCCCCTTTCCAACCCAGCGCTGAAACAAATACATTGGTATCAAGCACTACCTTCTTGCCCATTTAATAGCCTCGGCCACCACATCTTCCTTTAACCCTTCTTTTTTAAATCGTTTCTCTATTTTTTCAGAGAGGCTCTTAAAACGCTCAGAGAGAGAGGGTCTCTGAACCTTTTTTATTACCAGATAATCCTTCCCGCCAAACAAGAAAAGCTCATCATCAAGCTTCAAGCCTAATGATTTCTTTATCTCCTTAAGAAGTCTTGAATCACCTGTTTTATCTATCTTTAAAAGTTTATCCATTTAACACTCCTATTTTTGAGTCCATAGTCTAAAGTCTCTCGTTTATAGTCCAAAGCCTGCTGTCCATCGTCCTCAGTCCACAGTCTAACATCCAAAGTCCAAAGTCTGCTTTCAACTGTCCAATGTCCATAGTCCCTCGTCTACCGTCTATTGTCTAATTTTCAAATTCAAGCCGTCTGACCCGCAATTTCCCGAACATGCAATATTTCCTTTTTACTCATCAGCCGGATATCGCTTGAAGTAAGGGTAAGGACTGCGATTGTTCTTCCCTCAGCAGTAACAAATTCAACTTCAAAAGCATTACCGTCACTATAACAATGCAGTACTGCCCCTATATCACCTTCTTTTAACCCATATTCTTCAATATCATGTGTAAGAACAACTGTATCTAATTCTCTAATCATAATTCATTTAGTTTTGAAAGTGGAATATATGCATTTTCTCTGTTACGGAATTCTGTCATTTAAGCACACTATAGAGATAATAGTCGTGGTGCTCTGCAAGGTCTTTGATTCCTGTTTCTACAGCAATTTTTTTTAAATCCCAAAGGGGGACTTTCTCCTTTTTGGCTATCGCCCTTTTTTTGCCTTTTTTCCTACCTGCCTTTAAATTTCTAATTACTTCGAGTAGTTCTGGCATATCTTCGTCAAGAACATCCTGCAATTTTCTGACAATTTCAGCTTTATATTATTGTGAATAACCTTTTAATAATCCGCCTATAAATTCACCTGTTTTACCCCAATCAATTTTGCCCCAATCTAAATATTTCATATAATTTTGTTCTTCCCAGGGTTCTGTAAATTGCCATTTTTGAATAACGGATTTAACATAATTAAATTCCTGCGGTACTTGAACATCCTCAATAAAACGTGAAGATTTTCCCTTGCGTTGTGCTATTTCAGTACTGATTGCTTCCTTCAATTTCCTGATTATCTCATGAATAATTGTATTTCTTGGAGAATCACAGTTGTTATTAGGCATTAGCAAAATTGTTGCATAATTTTCGGAAAGGGGAAACATGTTAAATTCTATTTTGTCATAAGTATTTAAGCAAAAGTCTAATAATATGCTAAAATTCTCCTTACAGTATTCAATCCAACTCAAGTCTCCTATTTTATAGTGTATTGAATACCATAAAAAATAGAGTATTGAAGCTGTTACACCAAAATCCGGTTTAATTTGATTGTGGTCTGAACACCAAGTTAATTTGTGGGGTAGGAATTCCAGAACCAAACTCCAAATCAACTTTGTTGTTTATCATCTCACGAATAATTGATTGTATCCGAACATCGCGCATTAAATAAGGAACACGAGACAAAGCGCATACATTGTAAAAATATTGATATTTAGCCAAAACATTCCATTTAGAATTCGTAACTTTCCATTCATAATTATCATCCAAATCTCGTGAAATACAATCATCATGAAACATTGCATTTTCGCAGTCTAATTTTACAGATAATGCGATATTTGCTAACCTGTGATTCGGAAATTTATTTTCTATTAATCTACAGGTATTAATAATAGTAGCGAGTGTGAAATATTTATAACCATCAGTTGCCCAATCATCATTTCTGGATAAATATGATTGGGTTCTATTAAAAAAAGCGTTAATAGATTCTTCTAGATAAGGAGAAATATTTACAGAAGATTCTTCAATAAATATCCATAAAGCCGCAGCCGTATGTCTTAAACTTACGTCGATACTCCTATATTTAAAAGATTCCCGTCTACCTAATGATTCATTAACTTTAAAAAACGAACCGAACAGATACGATCTATTCGTAGCTGAATCGTCCCTGCGAAGACCAAGAAGGTTTTTGAGTCCTTGCCGTATAAAATTAAATTCTTGGCTATTCGGAAAAGTGCCGTTGAAATAATTACGGATCAACTCATAATATAGCCGATTACCAGAAATACTTCCTTGAGGATATAAATTTTGAGGTAGTTCTAATGTTTTTAAAATGTGTTTAAGGCTATAAAACCATGATACAGAAACAATATCCTTGCCCTTTTCATTTGTTTCAACAAAGGCGCACTCTTCACATCTCAAGATAATATAATTTGTTTCAAGCATAAGATTATATTTTAATTTCTTTTTCTTCGGTAGCTCGCTATAGAAATCAAAATGCATCTTAAATACCTCTTATCTTATTTTGGAAATCAACTATAAAATACTCATTTTTTCAATATGCTTTGCGTATTCGAGAACAAGAAAAGATTCTTCTACTTATCGGCCTCAGAATAAAAAGGATCTCAATCCGTGACATTACGGACAAACGAGTTTGTGTCTGCACCACGTCTCAAAATATAGTCTTACCGCCTTCAATCTCTCCGCTAGCCCCTTCAGGTCAAACTCCTTCTCAGCCCTTCTCACCCGAATCTCCTGAAGCTCCGCCATAGTTAAAGTCCTCAGTTTTGCGCCTCTTACGAAGCGCGACAAAACCTTCGTCAGTTTTTCTTATACCAGGAAGAAGTCCACTGAGCGATTCCTTCTTAAGTTCTTCTATCTTATCCTCTGGTAAGAAAGAGCCATGTTTGTAAATTATTTCATGGTTTACGTCTGCCCATCCCTCTTCAAGAATTGTTCCTATCTGAATTTCACAGGGTATATCTTTTAAGTTGGAGTATTCAGGCAATATTAAACGTTCTTTAACTAACTTCACCCAGAGATGAAAACGTGGATACCCAAAGTGTCCTGGTTGTTCAGAAGGTTCTTTCGGTGTATCAAATTGCTCAAGACCAGACAAAGCCTTGTCCTTAACTTTGTTCTTGTAATCTTCACAACCTTTCTTCATTAATTCCCATAATCTACGAGCATCGTCTCTGTAGTGACAAATAACTCTAATTGCAGCTATATCCTTAACATATCTTCCTTTCATGAGTTCATCAAAACTAAGCTGTGGAGACATAAATATATCGTTTAGTTTTGTTGAATGCTTAAAAAGATCCTCTACAGCTTTTTTATAGCTATTATTATCTATTGATAATTTTAGAAGGCTATTCTTTTCTTTTTCTGACATAACCCCTTTAAAAATAAGGAGTTTTCTGTCGGCGTCGGCATCATAACGTATTTTATCTTTCAGATTTTTAGGAAAGTCAGGTCCAGAGGGTAGCGCTTCTAGTTTTACAGAGGGCTCATTTACTTTTTCAACTAGTTTCTCATAAAAGCTGTCAAATTCTTTTACCCTATGTGTAATGTCTTTGTACTTGATTTTATCTTTGCAAATTCCTTGAACAATAAATTTAATGGCATTGCACAGGGCTTCAAATCTTTCTTTTCTACTTTCGTATTCTTTCTTCCACATCCAGTAATAGTGAATATCTTGCGACAGCAGTTTCCAAGCAGCTACTTCTATATTTCTATAGCCGGAAAAGCCTTCTTCTATTAAGTGCGGCAGCCTTTTTATGTACGGTAATATCTTATCATTGTCTGGCTTAACAGCTAATGAAAAACAAGCAAAACCACTTTTCCTACTTGTTTTATTAAGTCTTATATTAGGTCTTATGATATACAAGTCGTAAGACCATTCAGGGAAAGGCCAAGAATAATATTGGAAACTTGTTGCAACCATAAATAATATTTCTTCTGGTTTGTATTCTTTTTCATTACCATTAAACTCAATTCCTTTTTCTTGAAAATCTCTTTTTAGCTTCTTAATAAATGGGCATTTGTTGCTTTTTATTTCTTTTCTTGCTTCACTCCAAAGTTTCTCAATTTCTTCAACATCAATTTCTTTTTGATTGCTTGAACAGTTGGAAATGTATTGTGCCAATTCTTTGCAACTTTTGCCATGCAATCTTTTTACAAACTCCTTACGTAAAGGGAGAACAATAGTGCGTATTTCATCTTCTAGCCGTCCCTGAACGGTTGTGATTCGTAAAATAGGTGGACATTTTTTTGCCAAGCATCCAAAGAAGTCTACTGGCACATAGTTTTTAAACACACGTTTAATTTTCCGGAAATTTTTATAGAACTTCGTCCTATTATCCTCGTCTTCCCACCTGGTACCTCGTAGGTATACGTTCTCCCGGAGGTATGGTAATGGTTCTTTCTTTTTACGATAACTCTCGGAACCGTCGCAACCCCAAAATGCAAAAACTAACTCCTCCGATGGCTTTCCCTTTGAACTACGAAAATTAAGAAATTCATCGCTAAACCAAGGTTTATCGGGGCTGTTTTTCGTTCCAAAGAGGTCCCTCAGATTCTTCCTGAAAATGCAGTCTATTTGGATAGTAATTTCGTGAAACTTTTTTTCACTAATTACCTCATATTTCTTTACACGTTGTTGTAGTGCATTCTTTTTATCTTTCAACTTTCGAATACAATTTTTAACTTTTTCTTCAAATTCTTTTACTGGTTGCAAGACCATGCTTATCCTTATTTTTCAAATTCAACAAATTTTAGATCCTGGACTGTGAAAATCTTCATAGGAACGTATGCCGCCCCATTCTTGTCAAATTCAATGTGCCCTGTAATACCAGCAAAGGAGTCAAGATTTCTAATGTACTGGCGAATAGACTCACCGCTATTATTCCCATGCTTGATAGCGTCTATCAAAAGACTCATTGCATCATAGTGAGAAGCAATGTAGTAATTTACTTCAGACTGATTGTACTTTTCTAAAACCTTTCTTTTCAGTTCCTCAATGATAGGTTCACTAGAATTTGGATCAAAATTTGGCACAGTAAAGAAAACCCCATTAACTGCTGACCCTCCGATTTCTAAAACTTTTGGCGAATAAAAAGGGGTATAAGTAAGAACTTGTTTTGAAACTCTCAATTCTTTCGCTTGTCGCAAATAGAGCGCTACTTCCGGCCCATATGATGCCATGAACAATACATTCATTTCTTTGATGGCAGAAATTTTAGTAATGTAGGTTCTAAAATCTCTTTCTTCTGGTAGGTGCGGTTCCTCATAAACAATTTCTCCACCCAATTTAGTGAAGCAACGAGCAAAGATATTTTTAAAACTTATACCAGATTGGTCATTTCTATAAAGGATACCAGCATTCCTTTTATCAAGCTTTTTGAAAGCAAATTCAGCCAAAAAACTTCCTTCAACTTCAGCACTTGGAATAACACTAAAACAATAATCGTCCGCATTTTCTATCTCTGTGCTGATTGCCGAAGCATTAATAAGTACAACTTTCTTCTTATTAGCGATAGGTTTTATAGCTAGGACAATACCACTCGTTACTGCAATGACCGCAGATACTTTGTTTGCATTGACTAATTTTAAAAATGCTGCAGTACCCTTTGCGGGGTCTGTTTGTCCATCTTCTACGAACAATTTAATTTCGCCCTTTGGGATTGTTCCTTCATTTATTGCATCATCTAAGGCAAGCTCAATTCCCTGCAAGTCGTATTTGCCATACATTGCGTAATCACCAGTCAATGGCAATATTGCCCCAATTTTGATTTCCTTCTCATCCTTTTTAGCACACCCAAATGAAAGAATTACCAGAAAAACTACTGATATAAAAACTAGCTTGTATTCAGATACTTTTAAGATAAGTCTTTTCATACGCTTTATTAATTTAACATTAAGGAATTTCAAACCAGCCACAAAGTCACCAATTAGTTGTCAGTTGTCAGGCTACAAAATTTCTTAAAAAACGAAAAAATTTTGCTTACCTTTTCCTTTTCCCTTTCCCTTTCATTTTCCACTATGCTAACTGGAGTGAGAGATCCTCAATCCTCGAAGCCCTCAATTTTTTTATCCTAACATAAACTATCGTCTGTCCAGGCTCTTTATTGGCTTCAGCAAGTTCTCTATTTTTTTCCGCAAGTATACTGTCATAATCGGGAAGCAGGACAATCAGAGCATTATCGGGTATTGCTTCTTCTATCTCCGGATGGTCAAGCAGGTATAATTCGAATTCCGTAGAAAGCTGCTGGTTTTTTCTAAATAAATCTTCTCTTCTCATTTCTTTATCCTCCTGAAATACCTTTCTTTATACCGTACCCAATTTTCATTTATATCCTTGTCAGCGAATGTTAATGCCTCGCTCAAATCCAATGCCCCCAAGAGTATCTTTTCTTTGCTCCCATCAGGGTTTACCAGGTCTTTATGAGCAAATCCATGAGCAGTATCGTATCGCACAACTGGCATCCATTTATTTTCAATAAATATCTCATATTGAACTATGAATCCGGTTACTTTACCTCCTTCTGTTATATGCTCATGGCGTTTTCTGTCCACATCCGAAAGCATAAAGATATAGGTCTTCTTTGGCATAGTATATTATTTTCAACAGGCGTCTTCAATTTCAAGTGCTCCTGTTAACGGCAATATTTCATCTCATCCTTCTTAGCACACCCAACCGAAAGAACTACCAGAAAAGCTACTGATATAAAAGCTAGCTTGTATTCAGATATTTTTAAAATAAGTTTTTTCATACGCTTTATTAATTTAACATTAAGGAATTTCTATCTACCCACGAAAGACACGAAAATAGCTAAATTTAATCCATCCCTTTTCGCGTGTTTTGTGGGTAAGATGTTACAGTCGAAGTTGGCCTAATTTACAATATATCTTTGATGAATAGGCTGTACTCTCGTTTCATATATTCACTACTTCACTCATAATTGTATCTTTTAATTCTTCTCTGAGTGCTTTTTTCCGGACCAGATCAACTTTCAGCCCAAGGAGTCCTTCAAGGTATCTCTCCAGGTCAAGAAATCTGAACAAATCGGGAACCTCTTCAAACTCAACAAGAATGTCTATATCACTCCTCTTTTTTAAGGTATATAGTTTTGGTATTATGAAACATTAGAAATTTAAAAGCAAGTGATAAATTGGCAAGACGGAAGTGATAAAAATTGAAGCCAACCGCTTTTCGTATGATCTGACGGGAAACAGCCAAAGCATGATCAGCACCCTTGTAAAACTTTCAAAAGACAATCTCTTGTGTAGGGGCAGGTTTGAAACTTGCCCCTTCTTCGCTGGTTCAATCGTCCTCGATTGAACCAGCCTAAAAAGCCTTCGTAACAGTTCAGCTACCTCAGACAGGATATACAGGATTAACAAGATAAAAGCTACCTTATTTCATTCTGATTATCCTGTTAATCCTGTTAATCCTGTCAAAAATTAATTTATTTATATCATGTCTATC